>ERZ773188.1047-NODE-1047-length-32927-cov-6.617790_pt1 | contig 32927 bp, 39 predicted proteins | sample MGYA00581011_ERZ773188 | MGnify/ENA primary metagenome ERZ773188 (study PRJEB29015, sample SAMEA2737798) | human gut metagenome | biome: human gut; feature: human-associated habitat; material: faeces | place: China | collected 2012 ...
AGTTTCCGAAGGGCATGTAAATCAATCATCAGAGACAACAAAATCTAGAAATCACGAAAAACGAAAATGCGGCAAGGCAATTACTATAGTTCACTGCCGGCAGAAATCACTATGTTGTGACTGCAAAATACTTAGTATTCTTTGACATAATAAGCAATATGTGGTTGTGGAGGATTTGAGGCATGGGAAGTTGGCGTATATAGGCAGCTAACTCATAGATACTACGGTGAGAATGTCATTCTGTACGAAAAAGCGGACAGTAACGCCGGCGAACTCGAATGCATAGATGCGTTCCGGATCGTTTTGGTAAGAAGGGCGAGGATCTTGAGCCAGCACTTTTTCCAGAGAAAGAAGCTTTTCGGCAGGCAATACTTGGCCCGCATTGTCCGGAAGTATTACGCGCAGCAAATGAACTTCTACGCTGTCTGTAAAACCACCCGTAGCCAGCGGTTTACAGTCGGCATACGGAAGATATGGTTTTATATCATAGATCGGGGTGCGGTCCATGAGATCGGCACCCGTTATTTCCAGAATTGGACCATCTTCTTTTGAAAAAATAATGTCCTGTAATTCTACACAGGAAAGCGCCAGTGAATTTGGTCGAAATGGAGATCTCGTTGCAAATACTCCCATGCGCTTATTGCCGCCAAGTTTGGGCGGACGAACGGTAGGTGACCATTCCCCACGTATTGTTTCTGAAAATTCCCAGATCAGCCATAAATGAGAAAAATCTTCCAAGCCGCGGACCGCATCGCGATTGCGGTATTCCGGTTCAAATATGATACGGCTGCGTAACTCCGGAACCAGACCGCTCTGTCGTGGAATGCCAAACTTTCCCGGAAAATCAGAGTGTATCCGGGCAATCGGATGAATTTCCATGTTTTCCTCCTGTCATTGATATCAATTATTCAAAATGTCGCTGATATCTTTTGCTCAAAATGTCACTGATATCAATTATTCAATATGTCGCTGATATCTTTTGTTCAAAATGCCGTTGATATCAATTATTCAATATGTCACTGATATCTTTTGCTCAAAATGTCACTAATATCAATTATTCAAAATGTCGCTGATATCATTTATCATTTCATCATCTTTCAGGCGGAAAAGAAATTCCACGCGACGAGACGCATTTTGATCTTCTTTGCCATCCTTATCCAATATAGGATTGCTAAAGGACTTGCCGTTTGCCGTCACAATTTTGCGTAGTTTCGTGATCTTGGCAGTCGACAGCACTTTCTTGTTTTCATCCAAGCAGAAAGTTGCGACAGATAAGGCCCTTTTTTGGGACAGCTCCAGATTATATAAATAATCTCCCTGTGTATCTGTGTGTCCTTCAATAATAATCTCTGAGATATAATCATTAAATTGCTTGTCTGTTAATACGCCAATATACTTTGGTAAAAACTTTTGCAGCAATTCTTCACCCGACGCTTTCAACGCAAATTGTCCGGAATCAAACAAAATGCTTGAGTCAAGCGCGATGGATCCGGTCTTTTCATCGACTTTCACACTGAGATCCGTACCGTCAAACTCTTTCTTGAGAGCCTCGATCAGTTCCGTTCGAATACCGATCAATTTGTCTAACTGTTCCTGCTGCTCCTGCAGTTGTTCCTGTTGGCTTTGAACCAAAGCCTGCTGCTGCTTTAATTCCTCTTGTTTTTGTTCGTAACGTCTTTGCGATTGCAGCATTGTAAACGAAATGATCAACACAAAGATCAACAAAAGAGCAGCCATCATATCGGAATAGGAAAGCCAATAACTGGTTTCCTCCAAATGTCTTTTCTTTTTTCTGCGCATAATAAACCTCTTTTCTGTACGCGGAACCGGGTGGTGTTATTGTCTGAGTGCCCGAGCAATCTTATCGGCTACTTCATCACTAAATTTCTCCATCATCTTCTCCGTCTGCATCATTTGCAAAGCTTGATAATCCAAGAAAATATTTGCCGCATTATTTTGTGCACGGGGTGCGACATATTTATGGTAACTGTCCAAAAAATCGTCCATGGCATTATAAGCATCTTCTAAGTTTTTCTTGTAAACAAAGTTAAATACCAAAGAAAACACCATACCATAAATAGATGTGTGGAACGCGATCTTGATACCATTCATCAACTGCGGAATGCTGTCCGTAATTGCGGACGCACTGCCGGTATTAAAATTCTGAAGACCAAACGACAGACCGATAAAAGTACCCAAAATACCAAGACCGGTCATTACGCCGGGAACAATGCTGATCAATCCACATTTCATTACACTGTCAATGTAATATTCATTTAGATAATCATCAATATCGCATTGGGCACTTCGCTCTAACATCGTTAATCTTCTGCGCTCCTCGCAATATTCACGAAAACGTGTATCTGCCAATTTGTTACCAAAGAGCTTTGGATTATCTTTATAATCATCCCACAAATAATCGCCTTTACGTTTGAAGTCAGTCTGAAAGTTGCGTGCCGCAAGATGCAGGCTAGCCATCATCCGATTGGCAGGCATGAAACAATGTGTCGTAGAATACAAAATAATCCCGCCGACAATTAAAAACATTCCAATATTAATGATAATGTTGGCGATATCAAGACCCGAACCCGTAAACACGTTCAGATATACGGCCAAAGCCAGCATAATAAAATATACAGGGAATAAAATCCCCTCACTACCAAAAGATTTCATAGGTACCCTCCAATGTTTGCTTTGCTGCAAAAGACCAGCGACCATCCCCCCTGTTCTAAAGAAACCGGGCGTATATCAAAAGCTGATGCCTTGCAGTCGTAAAATGTAACGTGTGCCCGATGGCACAACATATATACTATACAAAGTTTGAGGGAGAAAGTCAAAAGGTGGGCGGGGTGGTGCACTGCATATGAGAGGATTTCGTAAAATAGAAAATGTTATGTTATCTATTACGATAAAAGAGAAAGGATGAAAAGCAAAGGGCACTAATTAGTTGCCCGGAATGCAACCGGGAAATTTCGGATACCGTAAGAAAATGTCCGAATTGTGGATACAAAATCAAAAATCACCGATCCAAAAAAGAACCAAAATTATTGAAAAATACGATTTAGTACGTTTTATGGGACAATAAATGTGCTATAATAGTGGCATGTCATAAAAGAATGTGTAGAGAATCCACACTAAGACAAGTAATGTTAAATTTTGCACCAAGAAATCTACGATAGGTATGCGTATAAGAGATGGGAGGGTAAATGGCAAAACGACCGAATCAAAGGCTAAAATTGTTGTATTTAGCAAAGATTATGCTTCGACTGACGGATGATGAACATGGTTTACAGGTAGAGCAGATTATCAATGAGTTGGCCAAGTATGACATTGCGGCAGAGAGAAAGAGTATATATTCTGATTTAGAAGCTCTGCAATTGTTTGGAATTGATATTGAAAAAAAGCACATAGGACGATATGTATATTATTGTGTAGGAAATCGAAATTTGGAATTGGCGGAATTGAAACTTTTGGTAGACGCGGTACAGTCTTCTAAATTTATCACAGAGAAGAAATCCAGCCAGCTTATAGAGAAACTGGAACGCTACGTCAGTCGATACGAAGCGAAACAGTTAAATCAACAGGTATATGTTCACGGTCGGATAAAAACCATGAACGAAAGTATCTACTATAATGTAGATGAAATACATAATGCAATTACAGCAGACGTAATGATTTCATTTCAATATTTTCAGTGGAATTTGAAAAAGGAGATGGAGCCAAGACACGAAGGAGAGAGATACATAATATCTCCGTGGGGGCTGATTTGGGATAATGAGAATTATTATATGGTAGGATATGACGCAAAGGCTGAGTTTGTCAAGCATTTTCGAGTCGACAAGATGTTACGTATTCAACCGATGAAATGCAAAAGAAAAGGTCAAAAGTTATTTCCACAGGGAAATATAGCAAACTACGCAGAGAAGCATTTTGGAATGTTTTCGGGAAAAGAGGAATCGGTCACGCTGCTTTGTCAAAATGGGTTTATAGGTGTGATCGTAGATAGATTTGGAAGAGACGTTAAAATTCGCCCGGTGGATGAGGATCACTTTCAAGCAAAAGTTGAAGTGGTTGTCAGTAATAATTTTTTTGGATGGGTGTTAGGATTAGGAGAAGGGGTTAAGATTGCTGCACCGCAGGAAGTTGTCAGTGAACTACAAAAGGAAATTCAAAGAATGAGGAGACAATATTTTGCGGATGATCTGGAAATGGAATTGGCTATGAAGGATAACAAGTGCTGATTCTTAGATTGAAGTGATGGGGAGGAGATGATCTGGTATGAACAAGCAACAAAAAAACTCGCCGAGGCGAGTTCCTAAAGTTCAATTAAATCACACACTGTGATGCCCGAAGGCGATTTGAATAAATTTTTATTTGAACTTATGATGTAGTTAATACGTATGGTACTTAACTGACATCAATAATAAAGCATAAACTACGACATGTCAAGAGAAAAAGGAGGATTTTATGAAAAAATTTGAAGAGTACTATATTGGATTGGATATGGGAACCGGTTCTGTAGGATGGGCAGTGACGGATCCGACGTACAATATTATCAAACGTCATGGTAAGGCATTATGGGGAATTCGCCTGTTTGAGTCTGCTAAGACAGCCGAAGAAAGAAGAATCTTTCGAACATCTCGAAGAAGAACAGAGCGCCGTAAAAATCGATTACATTTATTGCAGGAAATCTTTGCGGAAGAGATTAGCAAGAAAGACATGGGATTCTATCAGCGGATGAAAGAGAGTAAGTATTGGCATGAGGATAAGAAAGACATCAATGGAAACATGCCGGAGCTGCCGTATGCACTGTTTGCAGATGATGGATTTACAGATAAAGACTATTATAAGAAATATCCGACAATTTTTCACTTGCGCTATGCGTTGGCAACGAATACAACAGATAAGCCCGATATTCGATTGCTTTATTTGGCATTGCATCACATTATTAAGCATAGAGGACATTTTCTGTTTGAGGGCAAGAAATTATCAGAAGTAAAAGAATTTTCAACAGCGATTGAGGCATTAGTGCAGCAGGCTGAAGAACAAGAGATTGATCTGAAATCTTTGACGCAAGAAGAAGTGTTGACTCAATTGGAACACATTATGAGTGATGCTCAATGCACAAAATCAGATAAAAAGACGCAGGTCAGCAAGCTCATAGTAGGAACAGATAAGCAGAAGCAAAAACAGGAGAAAGCGATAGCAGCTTTAATTACGGGTTGCACCGTAAAGCTAAGTGATATTTTTGCTGATCCGGAGTTGGATAAAGAAGAAATCTCGAAAATATGCTTTTCTGATAATGGTTATGAAGAAAAAGAGGTAGAAATAGAGTCTGTATTGGCGGATCGATTTTTGCTTATAGCAGCAGCAAAGGGTGTGTATGATTGGACGGTATTGCATGATATACTGGGGGATGCGCGCTTTTTGTCGGAAGCAAAAGTTAAAACCTATGAGAAACACCGTGATGATCTGCGGAAAGTGAAGCAGCTTCTTCGGATGGATAAAGAAGTTTACGAGGCTGTTTTTGGTGTGTCTGAGAAAAATGAGGCAAATTATAGTGCTTATATTGGCATGGCAAAGAAAAATGGAAAAAAACAGCCGATTGAGAAAAAATGTTCACAGGAAGATTTTTATAAATTCTTAAAAAAGCAGTTGGATCGTCTGTCTGTGGATGAAAAGGGGCAAGAGATAATCGATGAGTTAAAAGCAGAGATGGATCTTGGAACATTATTTCCAAAACAAATGATTCGCGATAATGGAGTTATTCCTTATCAATTGCATGAGAATGAATTGAATGCAATATTGGACAACGCACAGAAATTCTATCCGTTTTTGTTGGAGAAAGATCAAGATGGTTATACGCCAGTGGAAAAAATACAAAAGATATTCCGCTTCCGCATTCCGTACTACGTAGGACCTTTGAACACGGCGCATCAAGATAAAGGTGGTCATAGCTGGTCTGTACGTAAAAAGAAAGGTAAAATTTATCCATGGAATTTTTCAGAAATGATTGACGAGGAAGAAAGTGCAACGAAATTTATTGAACGCATGACGAATAAATGCACGTATCTGATCGGAGAGGATGTTTTGCCGAAGGAATCATTGTTGTATGCGAAATTCAATGTATTGAACGAGCTAAATAATCTGCGCATTGATGGGGAACTGATAGCTCCGGAACTTAAGCAGGATATTTATAATAATGTTTTCAAGAAATACCAACGTGTAACAGGGAAAAAGGTCAAGGATTACCTTAGAATCAACGGCGTAATTTCTAAAGAACAAGAACTATCCGGATTTGATCAGAATTTTAAGAGTTCGTTGAAAGCGTATCATGATTTTAAGCAGATCGTTGGAACGGGGGTCCTTTCGGAAAGTGAACAGGAGGATATCGTCAGAGATATTACGCTATTTGCAGATTCTCAAAAGATGTTGAAACAGCGTATTCATAGAAAATATCCGATGTTGTCTGACAAACAGATTGCTCAGCTTGCCAACAAAAAATATGCAGGGTGGGGCAGATTGTCGCGCACCTTTTTGGAAAATATTGAATCAGTCAATAAAGAGACTGGTGAAGTAATGAATATCATCACTGCGCTTTGGGAAACGAATGAGAACTTAATGAAACTTTTAAGTGGAAAATACGATTATACAAAGCAGATTGAGCAATGGAATGCCGGACAGATGAAAAAAGGAGAGATAGAATATCAAGACATTGAAGAGCTTTATGTGTCTCCTGCAGTAAAGCGCCCAATTTGGCAAACTATAAAAATTGTAAGGGAAATTACAAATATAATGGGTGGTGCACCAAAACGTATTTTTGTCGAGGTTGCAAGAGAGCCCGGTGAAAAAGGCGTGAGAAAAGTTTCTAGAAGAAACCAGTTGTTGGATCTTTACAAAGCCTGCAAAAAGGAAGCACCGGAATTATACGACCGACTGGCAAATAAGGAGTCTGACAATGCATTGCGCAGTGACAAACTTTTCTTATATTATTCGCAGATGGGAAGATGTATGTATTCCGGAGATGCCATTGATTTGGATGAGTTATTCACAAACCGATATGATATTGATCATATATATCCACAATCGAAGGTTATGGACGATAGTATAGACAACCGCGTATTGGTCAAAAGAGATTTAAATAGCAAAAAGACAGATACATTCCCGGTCTCTGAGGAATACCGAAAAGCAGGAAAAGCATTATGGAGCATGCTGTTGAAAAAGGGACTGATCTCTAAAGAAAAATATAAGAGATTGACAAGAACAGAGCCATTTGGTGAAGATGAGTTGGCTGGTTTTATTGCCAGACAATTAGTGGAGACACGTCAGAGTACCAAAGCAGTTGCGCATTTATTGGAAGAGGCATATCCTGATGCCGAAATCGTTTATGCAAAAGCTCGTGCAGTTAGTGAATTCCGGCATAAATTTGACATGATCAAAGTGCGTGAGGTGAATGATTTCCATCATGCCAAAGATGCCTATTTGAATATTGTTGTCGGCAACACATACTATGTAAAATTTACAAAGGATGCGGCTTGGTTTGTGCGCAACAATCCGGGACGTACATACAACTTAAAGAAAATGTTTGAGAATGAAACGGTAAAACGTGGAAATGAAACAGCATGGATTCCTGGAGATAACGGGACAATATGTACTGTGAAGAAATGGATGCGAAAGAATAATGTTTTATTCACCAGAAGAGCATACGAAGTGAAAGGAGGGCTTTTTGATCAAAATATTTTGAAGAAAGGGAAAGGACAGATACCGATCAAGGGAGGTGCCGATGAGAGACTCCAGTCGATTGAGAAATATGGAGCGTATAATAAGGCGAGTGGTGCTTATTTTATGCTGGTGGAATCCGATGGTAAGAAGGGAGAGAGAAAGAGAACGATTGAGTTCGTGCCGGTATATTTGGCGAAAAGCTTAGAGGAATCTGTGGAGCTTCGTAGACGATATTGCGAGGAGGAACTAGGTCTTGTGAATCCAGACGTGCGATTATCCAAGATTCGGAAAAATGCATTGATCGATGTTGATGGATTTAAAATGCATTTAGTAGGAAGGACTGAAAATAGATTGCTATTAATCGGGGCAACTCAGTTGGTGTTATCTGAAGATGATCAGCAATTAATAAAAAAAATTGGAAAATATTGCTTGGATCATAGAGAGAATAAAGATGCTGTTTTGTCAGAAAAATATGAATTAACAATGGATCTATTTGAGAAATTATATGATATTTTCGTATTCAAATTGGAACAAACAGTATATGCAGTAAAGTTATCAAAGCAAGCTAAAGATTTGAAGGAAGTAAAAGAAGAATTTTTGGCATTAGATGATGAGCAAAAATGTTTGCTGCTTATGGAAATTTTACATTTATTTCAGTGTAGTCCGCAGTTGGCGAATCTTACTAACATTGGAGGTGGGAAAAGTGCTGGTTCACTTAAAATATTGAGTGATATCACAAAACAACAAAGTGTTTTATTGATTAACCAATCAATCACCGGTTTCTACGAACAAGTGATTGATCTAAAAACGATATGAGTTGGCGGATTGTTGTCGTGCACAACACGGCAAAATTGGACTTGCAATTGCAATATTTAGTGGTACGAAGTGAGATGAAAACGCAGAAGATACATATTTCAGAAATAGCACTTCTGCTTGTGGAATCTACGTCTGTATCGCTGACAGTTGGATTGTTGGCGGAATTAACGAGACAGAAAGTGAAGGTGATATTTTGTGACCATAAGCGAAATCCATCCTCGGAGTTGATTTCGTATTATGGTTCACATGACACAAGCAATAAAATCCGTACACAAATTACATGGCCACAGTCGGTAAAGGAAGCTGTGTGGACGGAAATTGTTCGTGAAAAAATAAATAAGCAGGCAGAATTCCTGCTGGAAAGGGGGAAGAATACGGAAGCTGCGCTGCTGAGAGACTATGTTCAACAGATACAATGGAATGATGCCACTAATCGTGAAGGTCATGCTGCAAAAGTATATTTTAACGCATTGTTTGGCATGGATTTCTCACGGAGTCAAGATTGCTCGATTAACGCAGCATTGAATTATGGATATTCACTGATGCTTTCTGCAATTAATCGTGAAATTGTAATGAATGGATACATTACGCAGCTGGGGTTATTCCATGATAATATGTTTAACCAATTTAATTTGGGCTCAGATTTAATGGAACCGTATCGTGTGCTTGTCGATCGAAAGGTATGTGAAATGAAACCAATAGAATTTGAGCATGAGCAAAAAATGAAATTAGTTGCTTTGCTAAATGAGGAGATAATAATGGAAGGCAAACATTATGTCATCCTAAATGCGATCAAGCAATACGTTAAGAGCGTATTCGATGCTTTGAATGAGTCGGACATTGCGCAGCTTTCCTTTTATTCTTATGAGTTATAGGTACATGAGAGTGATAGTAATGTTCGACCTTCCTGTACTATCAAGTGCGCAGCGACGAGAATACACGAGATTTCGGAAATATTTGCTGAAGAGTGGGTTTGTCATGCAACAGGAGTCAATCTATAGCAAGTTAGCATTAAATACCAGCATAGCTCAAAGGATTGAAGATAATGTTCGCAAAAACAAACCTCCTGAAGGGTTGGTGCAAATGTTGACGATTACCGAAAAACAGTATGGTCGAATGGAACTTTTGGTCGGGGAAGTTACAAGTGAAGTGATTCAGAGTGATGAACGGTTAATTATACTGTAATCACGGTAAAAGAGGGGAGGGGGATGTTTGAAATTAACACATCCGGATGTTCATTTCGATATAGAATTTGGAAAGGATGATTCTCTGATACCAGTGTGTGTTGTAGAATCGCCGGTAAGATGGCGGGAGATTCAAAAGGAATTAATGTCTCAGCAAAGTGGTGATAGTGGTAACTGGGTATTGTCGGAAGGTGATAAAGAATTAAAAATCAGCAAAGTCATGGAAATGATATTTAATCCATTGCAGCTAGATGTTAATCAAAGAAAGCTGGTTACTGCCTTTTTGAAATCTTTTGCAGAAAAAGCAGTGAACGAAATGCATTGGAGAGAGGGGCAGGAGCTAAACACACATATCCAAACATTCTTTGGTAATCTAGAGGTGGAGTATTCGTTTGAGTTCAGTATCAATGAGGAACTTGATTATTCGAGTTTGGCGAAAGCTATGGGTATTCAATTAGTTACTGAATATGAAACGGACTTGGAGCGGTTATTGCAATATTGTATATTGCTCCAGGAATTGATAAAGCCAAAATTATTAATATTCTGGAATTTAAGACAATACTTTTCTGCTGAAGAAATGAAATTATTGTATTCAGAAGTGTGCTGTCGAGAATGGAATGTTTTATTAATGGAACATTATATTGACAGTAGAATAGATGGTGAGAAGTGGTATATTATTGATAAGGATAACTGTGAAATCTATTGAAAAAAGAGAAAGATCTCGTTATACTATTATTTAGATAAGTGTGTTTGAGCACAGCAGAGATACATTTTATGTTAGTGATGGCATTTCATTTTCTAATTTGAGGTTTGAGAATGATGTAGAAATGTATGGTGCTCAAGCAATGTAAAGAATTTAGACCTGATGGAACAGGTTTGAGAATGATGTAGAAATGTATGGTGCTCAAGCTATTTTAGCTTCTGCTCTACCCACGCATCAGTTTGAGAATGATGTAGAAATGTATGGTGCTCAAGCTTCCTTTTCTTTTTTCTGCAACTGATATGTGTTTGAGAATGATGTAGAAATGTATGGTGCTCAAGCACTCTCCTGTATTACCCCCTCCTTTGATTGGTTTGAGAATGATGTAGAAATGTATGGTGCTCAAGCTCGCAAGGATGCTTGCTTTATGCTTGCACAGTTTGAGAATGATGTAGAAATGTATGGTGCTCAAGCAATCAGATTCAATCGATAATCAGTTCCGGAGTTTGAGAATGATGTAGAAATGTATGGTGCTCAAGCGTCTTGTCATTTGTCAATGCGACAATACCAGTTTGAGAATGATGTAGAAATGTATGGTGCTCAAGCTCTACATATTGGTACATCTGTAGACAAACCGTTTGAGAATGATGTAGAAATGTATGGTGCTCAAGCAGTTGTACCGCCTGTATACACTAGTGTGTCGTTTGAGAATGATGTAGAAATGTATGGTGCTCAAGCACGGACCTGTGGTGATTCATGCCATTTGGTGTTTGAGAATGATGTAGAAATGTATGGTGCTCAAGCCGGATTCTGTTGTTCAATCACGTTTGACGTGTTTGAGAATGATGTAGAAATGTATGGTGCTCAAGCATCGTACAGTCATATTGTCGTAGTGACGGAGTTTGAGAATGATGTAGAAATGTATGGTGCTCAAGCGCCAGTCACAAAGTGGAAAATCTTCATCCTGTTTGAGAATGATGTAGAAATGTAAGGTGCTCAAGCTGCAATTACTGTAGCTATATATTTTCCATAGTTTGAGAATGATGTAGAAATGTATGGTGCTCAAGCATGGTAAAGATTAAGTGTTTGAAAAATAAAGTTTGAGAATGATGTAGAAATGTATGGTGCTCAAGCGGCAGACAAAGCAATTGTCAGGGCTAGAGGGTTTGAGAATGATGTAGAAATGTATGGTGCTCAAGCTATTTTTTCAGCATTTCTTTATTAGCTACTGTTTGAGAATGATGTAGAAATGTATGGTGCTCAAGCAGAACGACGTGCATCCAACAATGAAGCTGGGTTTGAGAATGATGTAGAAATGTATGGTGCTCAAGCCGACACAAAACTGTCAAGCGAAGCTGGCTAGTTTGAGAATGGTGTAGAAATGTATGGTGCTCAAGCTTGAGTGAACTGCATGGATTGTATAGCGCTGTTTGAGAATGATGTAGAAATGTATGGTGCTCAAGCTCCTGCAATATACTTTATGTCGTCACCAGTGTTTGAGAATGATGTAGAAATGTATGGTGCTCAAGCTCTGATTAAGCTTATGAAATCTTAAACATCATAAAGTAGCATGTAGCTGTCGCATTCGGAATACCCTCGAAAAGAAACGTGAATGCAGAAAGTATTTACGTCAAAATGGATATAAAACTATTGACGATGTGGTAAAAAGGCAAATGAAAATTCCCAGCAAATATAGAGGTAATATATACGCATATTTGTTTTTTGGGATGGAAGATTAAAAGGGTGATCTGCAGATCTCTGAAAATGGCAAAAAAAGTAACACGGTGATGCCAAAGCTGATCCTGCTCTGCGAAGACATTATGAAAGAAGGAAAGCCGGAAAGTAGAGAGAAAGAGGACATAGATGTGGTCGGTCTGCTGACGATTTTTTTGGGAGGCAGATAGAAGATGGCGGAAAGATAATGTAAAATAGTGAAAAAATAGTGTAATTTTAATGGAAAAATTAGCACTCTCGTGATATAATGAGCCTCAGAGAAAAACAAGCGGATGCGAAGCAGACAGTTGTTTTTCTTGGATCATTAACGAGCAAATAAGCTTGTGAAACAAGCGAATAAGTTTTGAAAGAGCGGATTTGTGAGTTTGATAAAAGGCTAATTGATGTTTGATATAATATACGTATCAGGAGGGTGCTTTTTTATGATTAAAGTAACTTTGTCAAATGAAATATTAAAGTATATTACGGAGATAGATAAAAACAGGTATAAAGCATCAGAGGTTTCGTTGCCTATTGCGGTAGCAAGTAAGTTGCGGAAAAATTCAAAGAAGAAAAGTTCCTATGCGTCTACTAAAATTGAAGGGAATCCTTTATCGGAGAAGCAGGTGGATGAGGTTATAGATAGCGATGAACGAAAACACTATCTTAAACCGGAGCAGGAGGTTCGTAATTATTTCCTGGCACTGAATTATTTGGAAGAGAAAGCGGCAAAGAAGGAGAGGTTTTCCAAGAAACTGATGTTGGATGTACAGAAGTATGTTGAAAAGGGAGCTTCAAAAGAAAAAATCGGACTTCGAGGACCAATGCCCCCCGGAGTATTATTTGCTGTATATGATTCACAAACAGGGAATCCTGATTATATTCCTCCGGAATATATTGATATACCGGATCTGTTGGATGAATTGGTGGAATATGTGAATGCAACAGATGATCATCCGCTCATAATTGCAGCTGTAGTGCATTATCAGCTTGTAACAATTCATCCATTTGAAGATGGAAGTGGGCGGACCGCAAGGCTGCTCTCGGGATATATTTTAGATATCAACGGATATGGTTTTAACGGAATTGGCTCATTAGAAGAGTACTTCGCATATGATATTGATGAATACTATGAATCAATCCAGATGGGGCTGCCTGCACTGTATTATTCGGGACGAGAGAATCCTCCGCATCCTGAGATTTGGATCAATTATTTCCTTCGCATGGTGCTGCTATACTCAAATAAGGTTTGCGAATTGTCAGAGAGTTCAAACAACGAAGAATTGGAAGGAAGCCTTTCGTATCTAAAAGGGAAAGAGAAGGAATTGCTCTTGCTGCTCATGAATAACTATAAAAGAGAGTTCACGCCGATCGAAGTCAGCAAAGAGCTTAAGGTTACAAATAAGACTGTAATAAATCGACTTGCAACACTTGTAAAAAATGGTTTTGTCATTCCGAATCTGGTTAAGGAACGTATACGTTCCTATGAACTTTCTGATTTTACCAAGCAGAATGAGAAGGAGATAAGAAAGCTTTTGAAGTGAGGCGGGAGATTGATGAAATAATGGATGGCAAAGTGGATAACAAAATTATAAAAATTTCCGTCCGCTTTTGTGCTATAATTTATAAATAGATGGAATCGTGAGGAGGTGATGTTTCATGCTTACCGACGATGAGATTAGAGAAATATGTGACCGTTATGAGCTTATATATAATATAACAGACAATGTAGTTTTTATTCGCTCAGCATGTGGACGTTGGAACATATTTTTGCGAGGAGATGAGGTTGTCAATCTACGCCACGAGAATTATCGATGGGCGAAGGGGACAGCACAGAAAACACACAAGAAATTTGCTGAAAATTATCACGACCAGGAATTGGAAACAAAGGACTTTCGTGAAGTGGTCAGTTATATTGTGAGACATGATAAGAAGATGTTGCGCAATTTTAAGAAAAGAACAAAGATGGATAAAATATTTGAGGAAATCGAGGAAAATTAATTATCTGATTAACAGGGAAAGGTAGGTAGAATACTATGGATTTTTTTGGTTGGGAAGATTTGGACGGGGACGGTCATGTTGATGAAGTTGAGAGCCTGCTTGCAGACGATCTTATGTGTACGAATGATGAGGAACGTGGAATGAATGATGGAATCGGAGGTTTGGGTCCGACCTCTGGGTCATTTGGGCTGGAAAGTGGTATTGACGGCGATGTGGATGAGGAATTTCATGATGGACTGGAAATAGATTTAATGAATGCTGATATTGATCCGGATGATTTTCGGTTAATGGATGAGGAGGAAAGACTCGAGGCTTTGGATGATGCAGGTTTGGATCCTGATGATTTTGATGATTTTTTATGATTTTTGACATTGATTATAGTAATAGTGTGATGACATAGAGGACGGTATTCTTGATCGCGAGCAAAGACTTAGATCCTGCTCGCGATCTTGGATACCGTCTTTCTGGGATTCGAGCTTATATTTTCTCCAGATATCTTCTGCGGTAATATTCCATGGTTCTGTATTCCAAAATATCATGCATATGTTTTATAAAAGCATCGTTTTTTACGATATCTTTTAGGTCATCTCTAATTGCAAGTGCAAAGCCGTCTTTTTCGACAAAGAAACCTTTTCCCGAAGCCTTCAAATATTTAATAGGCATGCTTTTGGCTTTGCGCAAATGTTGCTTATCTGTTATAGATTTGTATTCATCATATGTAATGTCCGCGGCAAAATCTTTCCAGTTTTTGCCGGTATTAAAAAAGTCTTTCCATGCTGCAAGAACTTCGTCATCCTTGACAGCTAATCGTACATTCCCATGATTAAAAAAGCTATAAAGAATAGGCATTTTATAGACCTTCTGCATATCTGTTGTTTCAATTAATGTCAGAAAGTCCTTGCCCAAACCTGAGCAAAGTGTTTCCTCTGTCTCAGAGAGCTCGTGCAACTTCTCCAAAAATTCCAAATAATGCCGGAATGGATTTTCTTTGGCATGCGTTATGCAATATCGGTAAACATCATCATCCATATAGGTGAATAATTGCATACGTGTAGGAATCTTGCCATCGAGCTTTTCTTTAACGCGATAAAATTCATGTGTTATCCGCTCTTTTGCCGTAAGGGATTTTTGATCTAATTTCTTAAATAGGTCAATTAAGCGCATATCGAAATCTACAATACAGTCATCTGGATATTCTATGTTGGAAAGATCAGTTGGAGCGTTCTTATTAGAATCTCCTCCGCCTGTTAACAACAAAGGTACCCGTCCGGCTTTTTCGTAATTTCCTATGAAGTCAAGCACATTTAGGTATGTTTTTCCGTTGCTGATCCTAAGTCCACGTCCTAATTGCTGTAAAAAGACAACAGGAGATTCGGTGGGTCTTAAAAACATAACCATATCAAGATCTGGTATGTCAACACCTTCATTGAACATATCAACGGAAAAGATCACTTTAATTTCCTGGCTTTTCAACTTCTGTATGGCGATATTTCTTTCTTCAGAAGGTTCACCGTTGGTATTACTATATACAGCCACAGCATCTATACCTCGGGCACAAAATTCTTTAGCCATTTCATTTGCATGTTTTCGAGAACAACAAAAACCCAACGCTCTCTTTGAAGGGTATTTTTTATAATATTTATATATCAGGTCATAACGATCTTTATTTCCTATATAGGCTTTGTCGAGTTGTTTTTCATCATAATGGCCCCTTACCAAGTGAATAGAGGAGTAATCAACAGTGTCATATATGCCATAGTAATGAAAAGGAACAAGAACCCCTTTATTAATAGCTTCTTTTAATGAAATTTCATATGGAACATTGTAGTCGCATATTTCGTAAATGTCTTTGCCGTCCAATCTTTCCGGTGTTGCTGTAAGACCTAGCAAAAACTTGGGCTTAAAATAATTTATTATTCTCTGATATTGATCATTTACTGCATGATGAAATTCATCAATAATCAGGTAATCAAAATAATCCGGGGCAAAATAATTCTCCGTCAGATATTCACTCCTGCCAAGCGTGGCAACAGATGCAAATATTACAGACTTATCTTTATCTTTCTGCTTACCATAAAAGAATCCGTAGTCGTTTGATTGTCTGACATTTCTAAATGATATGGCAGCTTGCTTTAATATTTCTTCTCGGTGTGCAACAAATAAGACTTTCTGGTATTTAGCAGAATCAAATGCTGCCAAATACGTTTTTCCAATGCCCGTAGCGGCATGGACTAACCCCTTTGTGGCGCCTTCTGACCTGCTATCTGCTAAGGCGTACAAGGCTTCGATCTGTGGACCCCTTGGCTGGAATAGTTTTCTTACCGGCGTATCGGAATTATCCTCAACAGCATCATATCTTGCTAAATCTTTGGATACAGCCGGCTTATGCCAATTTTTTGAATATCGTTTCAATTCATTATCATCAATTATGATAGAGTGATTTTCAAACAAATCCTGAAATGTGTCATAGAATAACACAAAATCTTTATGGTTGTCCTGGCTGTTAAGACGATAATTCCATTCAATTCCGGAAGTGAGGGCACTGCGTGATATGTTGGAAGAACCAATATATATGTCTTCGTAATTTTCGTAATGAAAAATGTATGCTTTCGGATGGAATGAACGATGTTTGTCGTTATAGAATCTCATGTCTACGCGATTTCCAAGTTCGTTTTTTAATAGATATAAGGCTGAGGGTTGCGTAATTCCGAGATAATTTCCGGTTAAGATCCGGATCTGCACACCCCTGTCAAGAGCTGTTTTTAGGTCATTTAAAATGAGCCTGACTCCGGACTCCATGAGAAAGGAAACGATAATATCAATTTTCTTAGCATGTAACATACTTAATTTTAACTGGTAATATAAATAGCGGTTTCTATTATTGTCACCGGTCATGACGTCGGTCTGTTCTATTTGCGTTTCGTCAATGTCTAGCTTTTTCGTAAAATTAAATTGAGCCATTTTTCATCACCTCTTCCTGGTCTGGCATCAGCAGTAATCCATTCTTCTTCTATCGTTAATTCTTTAAATTCTTGAATAAAAATATCAAAGGATTTTTTTGTCATATATGTAAAATATCTTCCATCTTTTACTCCTTCGAAAGTGCCATACTTAAATGATGTGTATATAACCCCTCCTTGTTTTAGGGCTTTGGTCATTTTCTTCAGCACGTCAGTCAGTTCATTGTGCGGCAAATGTAAAATTGATGAACACGCCCAAATGCCATCGTATTTATCGATTTCGGATAGTTCTTGAAAATACATTTGTTTCACTTCGATTCCCGTATATTTTTCTGCCAGCCGGCAGAGTTCTTCAGAACCATCAACGGCATCTACATGAAAACCGAGTTCGAGGAAGTATTTCGTGTCTCGACCTGATCCACAACCAAAATCCAGAATGTAAGAATTCTTTTCGAGTTTGGAAAGAAACAAATCCTGAATTTGAGTTATATTTGCGTTGACTGTGTTGTCGCAAAACTCAGCGGCATTGCGATTATAGTATAAAATTGTTGAATCATAATAATTGTTTTTCATTGATTCCACCATACTTTCTATAGCTTGTATCATGTACCATAATGGAAGTTGATATAATAAAAATATTATATTCTATAATTAGAACAATGACAATCGGATAGTCTGTTTTTTGGATGCGCAATGGTAGTGCCACTAGATTTTCATTTGCTAATCCTCCGCCTGCCTGTTAAAATATAACTATAATTATTGTGTATGGATTTTCGTACGACCCACACAATAATAGAGCAAGCAACAAAGCAAACAGTATGCCCTGGGATTCGCTCTAAGCGGATCTGGGAGAATGGAGGTTCACCATGAACAAACAAATTTCTAAGATTTTGACAATGCTGGTGATCGTATGTATTTGCGTGACAACAGTTGGAGCGGAAGCTTCTGCATCTGCGTACAAGATGTTTATGTACAAGAAGGGTGTGAAAGTGTATCGGGAGGCATCGCTTACGAAGGGAAAGAAGCATTATACGAAAGGAACCAATCGCAAGGATGAAGCTACGCAATATCAAATTGTGAAGATGACGGGTAAGCGCATTGTGGTTCGTCCGCAAAAAGGATATTTCGACAGTGCCGATCCTTATTTTTTGAAGAAAAAGATTACGTTGAAGTTATCGAAAAAATGCCGATTTTATTACACGGATGTATTGTTTCCGTTAGATGGGGAGAAACGAAAATATCGTCGTGTGTCCAAGAAATCGGTCAAGAAGTACATGAAGGAGTTAAAGATTTATTATTCACAGATAGAGAATGTCGGCAAGTATTACAATGGTGGATATGCCGGTGAAATTTATATGAAGAATGGGAAAGTGGTGGCTGTACTCAGTAACGGCGGTGACTGATGTTGCAGTGTCTGTGGTGACTGATGCCACAACATACATTGAGTATTCAAAGGAAAGAGAGAACTTATGGCAGAGATTAAGTGGGCGGTTCTTGGGACAGGCGTGATTGCAAATGAGATGGCGGCTGCGTTGGCAAAGGACGGACGCAACATTTATGCGGTGGGCAACCGCACGCACTCGAAAGCTGTTGCGTTTGCTGAGAAGTATGGGATCGAGAAAGTGTATGATGATTTTGAGGAAATGTTTACCGATCCGGATGTGGACGTGATATACATTACAACGCCCCACAATACGCATTTGCCGTTTATGGAGAAAGCCTTACGTGGCGGCAAGCATGTTTTGGCGGAGAAATCGATCACATTAAATAGCGCAGAGCTGGAACGAGTACGTGCGTTAGCAAAGGAAAAGAAGCTGATCTTGGCGGAGGCAATGACGATCTATCATATGCCGCTGTATCGTAAATTACGTGAGATTTTGGCTTCCGGACGTCTTGGCAAGGTGAATCTTATAACGATGAACTTTGGCAGTTTTAAGGAATACGATATGCAAAATCGATTTTTCAATCGTAATCTTGCCGGCGGTACGATGCTTGATATCGGTGTATATGCTTTGTCGTTTGTGCGGTGGTTTATGGAGTCTAAACCGGACGTCGTGCTTTCGCAGTATAATCCGGCACCGACCGGAGTGGACGAGTCATCGGTTTTCGTACTCAAAAATGCAGAAGCGCAAATGGCAACAGTGGCATTGAGTTTGCATTCGAAGCAGCCCAAAAGGGGAATGATTTCCTGCGAAAAAGGTTATATTGAGATCATGGAGTATCCGCGCGCAGAGGAAGCGGTGATCACTTATGTTGACGGAACGAAGGAGACAGTGCGTGCCGGTGCGCATGAGGATGCACTTATGTATGAATTGCAGGATATGGAAATGGCGATCCAAGGAGATACATCGCACATATATGCAGAGTATACGGAAGAGGTCATGGAGATCATGACAAGTTTGCGCCGCGAGTGGGGAATTGTTTATCCGGAAGAGGAGGCATGATTTCATGGAAGAGCGATTGAAGGTTGAGGTGCAGATTTCCTCGTATGATGCAAAAGGGCTGCAATGTTTTGTTGCAGAGCAGATACAGAAGTATCGGCCGGAGGAATCCGGTCCTAAGAAAATGTTCAAAAAGGTTGCGGGCTCTTTGGTTAAGAGAATACCATGCCAGGCAGAATTGCAGCTTGCATTGAATGTGCTTAGTGTCCCGGCGGTCAATCGTAATTTATCTCGTGAAGCGACGGAGGCGGTCAATCATTGGCTGGCAGGCGTTGCAGGTACAGATGGGAAAGACGATGAGAGTATTTTGACAATTGACCGCTTTTCCTGTCAATTGCACGGCGAGAAGATGGATTTGCAGGCAGATGTGAGCGGATTTAAGCTGGAACGGTTATTGGACTGTCTGCTTCCCCAAGGAGACAGCGTGGGAATCCGGGTTTTGCAAGGAATCCGTAACAACATTTCAGAACAGGAATCTTACCAATTACTGGAATATATAGTGTGGTGGGCGAATGAACATCGAGTGTATCAACTTGCACTGGATGCATTGCAGCAAGAAGAGGCTCCACAATATAAAGCGCTTCGCCAGATTCAACCGCATATTGAATATGTGCACGTGATCAGAGACATAACAAAATAAGAAATCACATAAAAACTCTGCGTTCTTCGGCAATTATCTTAGTCCTCTGATGACAGAACAATTTAATATATTGGCTGCAAAATAGTTTTTTAATGCTGACATAATAAGCAATATGTGGTCGCGGCGGATTTGAGGTATGGGAAGTTTGAGTAGGTGAAATGAGAGGTTAAAGGAAGAAAGGAATATCGGCTTATGATGTATCAAATAGGGAATATTCCGGTGCAAATTGTCCGCTCCCGGCGTAAAACGATTTCATTGGAGATCAAAAAAGACTGCCGGGTGGTGTTACGTGTGCCAAATCGGATGCCAAAGCGGGACATTGTTCGATTTTTGAACGAGAAACAAAGCTGGCTGGAAGAAAATTATGCAAAGATGGTGCAGCGAAATAAAGTGCGAATGGCGGCCAAGGCAAAGTACCATTTATCGGACAGTAAAATTCATGAGCTTGCAGAGCAGGCGGTTGAGGTGGTGCCAAAGCGCGTGGCGCATTATGCGGCCCGGATGGGTGTGACTTATGGACGCATTACGATCCGTCATCAGAGAACCCGTTGGGGCAGTTGCAGCAGCAATGGTAATTTGAACTTTAATTGTTTGTTGATGTTAGCACCGCCGGAAGTGCTGGATTATGTTGTGGTGCATGAATTATGTCACCGCAAATACATGAATCATTCGAAGCAGTTTTGGGCAGAAGTGGCAAAGGTGATGCCGGATTATAAAAAATGCGAACGCTGGTTAAAAGAGGAAGGCAGCTTGCTGATTGGGTAATATTGGAGAGAAAAATGTATACTATTTTGACCGTGGAAGACGATTTACATATTAATAATTTATTGAAGGAAGCGCTTGGCAAGGCGGGGTATGCCTGTAGTCAGGCGTTTTCTGGGACAGAGGCTTTGTTGTGGTTAGAACACAATGAATGTCAGTTGATCTTGCTGGATCTTATGTTGCCGGGATTATCAGGCGAAGAAGTGCTGCAGCAGATCCGCCAAACAAGTGATGTGCCGGTCATTGTGTTGACGGCAAAAGGTGAGATGGAAGAAAAATTGGATCTGTTGACGAGTGGTGCAGATGATTATATGACAAAGCCTTTTGACGTGAAGGAAGTTATTGCCAGAGTGCAGATTCAATTGAGACATTTGCAGCATGGCGCGGGTGAAGAGTCCACACATTTAAAATGTCGAGGGATGGATTTGGATAAGGAAACGCATCGGGTGATGATTGATGGTCAAGAATTGGGACACTTGACGCGGCAGGAATTTGCAATTTTGGAATTGTTATTGGAACATCCGGGGCAGGTATTTAGTAAAGAGGCAGTGTTTACTTATGCTTGGCAGGAGGAGTATATGGGGGAAACAAAAACATTGGATGTTCATATCAGCAATATTCGCAAAAAGATTAAAAAAATTACAGAGCAGGAATATATACAAACAGTATGGGGAATCGGTTATTGTATGGTCGCGCATTTATAAATCTTTACTATTTCTTTACTATTTCTTAGCGATATATTCGGAAATGGCAGTTATGATAGTCTATGTAAAACAAGAGAGAGCACAGAAAGGATGAATATGAGCGAAGGCAATAGAGAAATGTTATTGAAAACGAGAGGTTTGACGAAGCAGTTTGGCAAACATGTTGCAGTTGACCACGTGGATATGCACATACGGCGGGGCGCGATATATGGATTTATCGGCAGGAATGGTGCAGGCAAAACGACGGTTTTAAAGATGATCGCGGGATTAGCGGACCCAACTGCTGGCGAGTATGAGATATTTGGCTGTTCCGGAAAATCATTAGCGAAAGTACGGTCGAGAGTGGGATGCCTTATTGAGCAGCCGGGATTGTATCCGAATATGTCAGCGCAGGACAATCTTATGATTAAGGCAGAATTGTTTGGAATTCGTGATAAAAAATATGCAGAAGAATTGTTGGAATTAGTCGGTCTGGTACATGCCGGGCGCAAAAAGACAAAGCATTTTTCGCTTGGTATGAAACAGCGGCTTGGTATTGCTTTGGCTTTGGTAGGCAACCCGGATTTTTTGGTGTTAGATGAGCCGATCAATGGGTTGGATCCGCAAGGCATTGTGGAGATCCGTGATATGTTGCAGCGTTTGTCTGAGGAACGAAATATTACAATATTGATTTCCAGCCATATCTTGGAAGAATTATCAAAGTTGTGTACGGATTTTGGGATTATTCACAATGGTGTGTTACTACAGGAGATTTCGCAGGAACAGTTGATACAGCAATGCAGCAAACGATTGGAACTTACATTAGATCAGCCGGAGCAGGCGATGCCGATTTTGGATCGACTGGGAATAACTCGTTATGAGATGATCGATGTCAACCATTTGTATTTGTATGAACGGCTGGAGGATAGCGCGCAGATCAATGCACAGTTGGTTGAAGCGGGGGTGTTTCCGAGGGAATTACGGATTTACCAGGAAGAATTGGAACGTTATTTTTTGAATATGACAGCAGAAAAATAGGTTGTCGGTGAAAGGAGCAATAATATGTGGAATAGTATTCGCATGGAATTATATAAAATATTTCGGATGAGATCTTTTTGGGTGATCAGTATTATTATGATCGGCTTGGTTTTTATGACAACAGAGTTTAACTGTGATGATATGAAGGCTGCGAGACAGGAACAAAGTGCATCAGAGGGGAATATTTCGGGACAGGAACAAAGTACATCAGAGGGGAATGTTTCGCGACAGGAACAAAGTACATCAGTGGGGAATGTTTCGGGACAGCAGAACAAAGATGGTCTGCAGGCAAGTAAAGCGAAGAAAAAGGATCAGGCAAATCTGGAAATAGAGTCAGCGAACGATAATAACGCTACAATATTTTTTGGTATTTCCGAGGACACCAGCGAGATGGATGCAGAGTCAGTAGAAGTCTTAGATATGTTTTTATTGCATTTGAAATCGGGTATTTTGACAATGATGGCGCTTATTTTTGCGATAATGTTTGTGATGTTAGATATCAAAAATGGATATATCAAAAATATTGGCGGGCAGATGGAACATAGGCGTCACCTTGTGTATGCAAAGTGGATCGCCATGGCGATATATACAGTCGTATTTGATTTGATCAGCTTGGCTGTGCAGAGCATTGCGGTATACAAAACATTTCATTATATAAAATGGGGTGATGTGACAAAATATTTGCCGGAGATTTTACTGGGAATGGCATTGCAGTATGTGTTTTTGATCCTTTGTATGACGATCGCAATGCTTATTCGAAGTATGGCATTTAGCATGACATTGGGAATGTGTTTGATCATGGGGGCGGCACCGGTTGCCTGTATGGGGATTTCTGCGGTGATAAAGAAATTGTTTGACAGAAGTGTAGACCTGCAGCCGTATTTGCTGACGAGCAAAATGAAAACATTGCAGATTGGCATGACTGCAACAGAAATTCGCAATGTGTGCTTGTTAGTGGTCGGCTATTTCGTAGTGATGTCTTTGATAAATATAATACAGATAGAAAAGAGGGATTTGGTATGACGTGGTATGTGGCAGTATTGTTGTCCGCGTTGGTGGGAATGTCCTATTTGTTGGTCAAGGTGCGGTGGCAGATGCGCAAGCTGGAGGAACAACTCCGGTTTGTGCAGGACAAGCAAAGTGATGGGATATTGGTCAGTGATATTCGTATATTGGGGATTGGCAAATTAACGGATTCATTGAATGAGATCTTGCAAAAGCAGCGCAGCAACAGGCAGGAGTGGGTGCAAAAGGAGAAAAGACTTGTGCAGACGTATACCAATCTGTCACATGACATTCGCACACCGTTAACCTCCTTGGATGGGTATTTTCAGTTGTTGGAGGATACAGAGAATGCAAAGGAGCGAACACGTTATTTGCAAATTATTCAAGAACGCATTCATGCGTTGCGGGATATGTTAGAAGAGTTGTTTACTTACACAAAATTGGAAAGCAGAAGTTATGAGGTTCCTTTGACAAAATGCGATTTTGGAGCATTGGTCAAAGAAGCCTTGTTTTCGTATTATAATGAGTGGCAAAAACAACAGATGGAACCGCAATTACAGCTTGAGGAGGGCGCATTATGGGTGCTTGGCAATGATCAGGCAATGCGCAGAGTGCTGCAAAATGTGATTAAAAATGTATGGGAACATGGTGGCAGACATGTAAAGATCGTTTTGTCAGAGCAGGAGGGAGAGGCATGCCTGCTTGTACAAAATGAAGTGATGCACCCGGAATATATTGATGTGGAGCGGATATTTGAACGGTTTTATAAGGCGGATCTGGCGAGGAGTACCACGTCGAGCGGACTTGGAATGGCAATTGCACGTCAGCTTGTAGAACAGATGAATGGACAGATCACAGCAGATCTGCAGGGAAATATATTTTCTATTTGCTTGCAGTTTGTATGTATACGGTCATAAATAACGGCACAGGATTTCTATGCCTAATGGAATTTCCGGGGAACTCCTGAGATGAGTACGTCGTGTTTGTTATGGAAAAAATGATTGGGATAGATTCTATGTAAAATATATGATACACTGAAAGAGAATTGTGACGTTATGGTGTGATTTTTGGAATAGGAGGAAACAGAAAATGTATTTGCCGAGTGATAAGAGATATGACAAAATGATCTATTCGCGCTGTGGTCGCAGCGGGTTAAAACTGCCTAAAGTGTCTATGGGATTATGGCAGAATTTTGGGCATCAGGGTCGTTTCAGCGATATGGAAGAAATGGTACATACTGCGTTTGATCTGGGGATTACACACTTCGATCTGGCGAATAATTATGGGAATCCTTATAATGGAAGTGCAGAGGAAAATTTTGGGCGGATATTAGACCGAGGAATGCGTGAATTTCGTGATGAACTTTGCATTTCAACGAAGGCGGGTTATGAGATGTGGGACGGACCATATGGCGATCGAAATGGTTCTCGCAAATACTTGATCGCTTCCTTGGATCAAAGTTTACGACGGATGAAATTGGATTACGTCGACATTTTTTATCATCATGTTTTTGACCCGGATACTCCGCTTGAGGAGACGGCACATGCGTTGGATCAGATTGTTCGTCAGGGCAAAGCATTGTATGTGGGAATCTCGAATTATAATGCAGAGCAGACCGAGAGAATGCAGCAACTGCTTACGGAATTGGGGACGCCGTTTATTGCAAATCAGCCGTCATATTCGATGCTTAACCGTCAAGTGGAAAAGGATGGTCTGGATCAATATGCGGTGGCGCATGGGATTGGACTTGCAGTCTTTTCTCCATTATCACAGGGATTTTTAACAGACCGATATTTAAATGGGATTCCAACAGATTCGCGTGTGGGAAGAGGAAATACATGGCTTGGAGAACAATTGAATGAAGAATTGGTCAGCAAATTGCAACAGTTAAATACTCTCGCCGAGCGACGGGGACAGACGCTTTCTCAGATGGCATTGTCTTGGTGCCTGCATAATCCGGCGGTTGTCACAGTACTTGCCGGCGCAAGCAGAAAGCAGCAGATCATTGATAATGCGGCTTGTATAGAACATTTAGAGTTTAGTGAGGAAGAATTGCAGGAGATAGAACAAATTCTTAAGTGATAAATGAGATGGGGATGCTGGATTTGCCAGGGAGGAGAAATGTTATGGAATTATGCGGATTTTTAGCAGGGGATGGAACTTTTACATTTTGTGAATGTTGGCAGCATGTGGCATCTGCCCAAAAATTGGTACAGGAGACCTATGGTGAATATTTGACAGGTATCAGAGCTGAGAACTTTTTAATGGAAAAAGGCTATGTTGTTTATTATGCGAATAGCGTGCAACATCGTTTTTGCATAGGATTTGGTGCGAAAAGCAGAATGATGCTATTGACGGCAGAACAAAAGGATTTCATTGTGGCAAATCTTTCAAATGCACTTACTGTAGAACAGCGTAAATCGATGGAAGCATTGCTACGGCAAGACGAGGAGTGTCAAGAGAAGAGCGTTTTGTCGAGAATGGAGGCAAAATATTTGCAGTGATTTTGTCCTTACAAAATGTTAGTAAACGTACCCCGTAATAAGTATTATGGGACTTTGGCGTACATTCGGGTGTGGGAAGTTTGAGTTATTGACATAATAAGCAATATGTGGTTGGAGAGGATTTGAGGTATGGAAAGCTTGCGTTGTTTATAAACAGAACATCCGAAGCTTTTTAAGCTTGATATAGCTGGAAAGGAAAGCTGAATTTATGAAAGTATTAATTGTAGTAGATATGCAAAATGATTTTATTGACGGTGCACTTGGCACGAAAGAAGCGGTTGCTATTGTACCTAACGTTATTGAGACTATTAAGGGCTTTGAAGGAACGATTTTATACACGAAAGACACACATTTTGATGATTACATGGATACGCAGGAAGGAAAAAATCTGCCGGTGCCACATTGCATCAAAGGAACCGACGGTTGGAATCTGGCAGAGGATATCGAGGCGGTGAAATGCCCACAGGACAAAGTGTTCGAGAAGATGACCTTCGGCTCCAAAGAGTTGGGAGACTATTTACAGAGACTGGCTATTGAGGAAGACATTGAAGAAATTACGCTGGTGGGGCTGTGTACGGATATTTGTGTTATTTCCAATGCATTGCTCGTTAAAGCGTATTTACCGGAAGTACCGGTTGCTGTATTGCAGGATTGCTGCGCCGGTGTCACGCCTGAAAGCCATAAGAATGCTTTAGAAGCAATGAAGATGTGCCAGATCGAAGTGCGGTAATACAAAAAATACCACCATGTCATCTCCGACTGGTGGTATCCTCCCTAGGTTCTGGCCATTCCTTTAATTTGTCACTTTCTTCTTTAAGTTTCTTCTCTTCCTCCTCAAACTCTTCTATTGTCCAATCCGGATGGTGTTCCACGACATCTAAATAACATTTTACTTTGTTTCCCGCCATGATATTCCACACTCCTTCCCAAACTTATTCAATGCCGATTCATATGCTTCCTCAGAAAAAAATATACTATCTTAAACAATACTTGTCAATTTTAGTGTTTGGCTGGTGGTATTTAATCCCAAATTATTTCAGGTTTAGGCTGTTCTGTTTTTGGCACCGTTCCAATTTTAGACTACTGTAGAGATGCAATCCTATAACCAGTATTTAGCCCTTATTTCACCTGAAACATCTGCTGCATTTTTGTACATTTCTCTTGCCGCATGTTGACGAGATTTTTCTAGTTTTGCTAACAACTCTTGTTCTGTTAAGCGTGTATAAGGACTTTTTGTGCTGCTTGTCGATTTTAAAGGAAATTTAGTTAAATCAGAATCTGCTGTTGCCTGAACGGTAGTGGTCATTTTTTGTTCCTCCTATCATGTTTTATACATATTATAAGGGCGATTTGTATTTAAAACAATGAAAAAAGAGTGGCGAATTATTAGAAATTGAGACGATATTTGGAATGAAATAGAATAGGAAAAAAGAGGTTTTAATCCTATGAAATGCTATAATTTACGGGAAAATGTTGATTTTCAAACAAACTTGAGGTATTATATTGAAAGGAGATTACTTCGTGAAATCCGAAATAATAGACAGGAGGTTGCAAAAGATGATAGTAATGAATATAGAAATGGATAATTTTATGTCATTCAACAATTTTGCTATGAATTTGTCATATCCTAAGAAAATTGTCAATTCAAGCATTGAGAATGAATTTTTGACCGGTTTTACGAATTTCAGGTACAAAAAAGTGAACATCTTGATGGGTGCAAATGCAACCGGAAAAACTTCATTTGGCAAAATGTTAATGAATATATTCCATTTCATGGATAAAAAGCAATATACTAGAATTGCCGGACTTATTTCCGATAAAACGAAAGAGGCAGCCTTTTGTATTGATTTTGTGGCAAATATGAAGTATTTATTTCGGGTAAATACAGTCATTTCTCCTCCAGAGGAGGGGCAGAAGCTTACCGGGGAAAATATTGATGTATCTGTCCGCTCCGTGGAAATTCAGAAGAAAGACAGTTATGAAAGTTGCTTGAAGCGTTTGTTGGAAACAAAACAGAAAAAGTATGACAACTACATAGAGGAGCTTGAAAAGGTGACAGGGTTAAGCTGGACATTTGCCTATCCGGAAGACGATAGCGCAGTGGAATTATTCAGCGCTCCAAAAGATTCCGGTACTTTTATTAGAATATTAGACTTTATATTACGCGCACTGGATCCTTCCATTGTTGCGGTGGATCGATTATCAGAGGTTGAAGGCGCATATGCAATTCGTACCAAAAACAATGTGGCGATTATTCAGGATGGTCAGATTCCGGATATAGGGTGGCTTTCCAGTGGTACAAAATCGGGGATAGCGATTGCGGTTATGATTGCAGATATGATAGAGAAGAAGTGTGATTTTTTCTACTGCGATGAGAAATTTTCGTATATACATAGCGATATTGAAAAAGCACTTTTATCAGTAATGATTGAACTTTTGGGTGCAGATACACAGTTGTTTTTTACAACACACAATACAGATATTTTGGACATGCAACTCCCAAAGCATTCATATACCTTTATGAAAAAAGAGGTATATGGAGAAGATAGCAAGATTGAATGTATCAACGCAGGTGAAATTTTGAAGAGGAGTACCGATTCATTAAAATCAGCAGTAGAAAATGATCTTTTTTCATCGGCACCGGCAATGGATTTGATTTACGATATATTGGATATTTAGGAGAGGTGATATTCGGTAATGGCAGATAAAAACTATGTATATTATGTTGAGGGACAATGCGAGGAAAAGCTGTTAAAGATATTAAAGACAGATATGCGTCTGATCCGCCCCGGAAAAGTTATAAAACGCAATGTAATACAGGATAAATTAAGACCGGCACAATTGAAGACTTTGAAAAAGGGGACGACAGCAGTATTGGTTTTTGATACAGATACAGACAACACGGACATTTTATTTGAAAATATCGAATTACTCAAACGAGAAACTGCTATTTCTAAGGTGATATGCATCACACAGGTTGAAAATCTGGAGGATGAAATCGTCAGAAGCTGTAATGTAAATACGGCAAAGGAGTTGACCAACAGCAAGTCGACCAGCAGTTTTAAAAGCGATTTTATCAGGGCATCTAATTTAAAAGGCACATTAGAAAATCATGATTTTTGCTTTCAAAACTTTTGGAGCAAATCCACGACAAAGAAGCAATATCATGGCATACTAAACGAAGCAGATCAAATAAGACTGAAAAAATAATAAATTGCCTCTGGCAATATTGTGCAATCCTGGGTTTTAGTCACACGGAAACAATGTGGCTCTCGTTTGGAGAGTATCAAGAATTGTATCAAGCATATATGAGGCTGTTTGATGTTGAGAATATGTTACATAAAACCAGGCAAACCTATGAGCATTTGATAAAAGCAGAAAATGAGATAGAAAAGCCTATAGATTTTGATTTTTAGCGGTATAATAGGGGACTTTTTTGTTGTAAATAAGGATGTTTTGGATTATAATATTGGTACAAAATATTGTAATGATTGTTGTAGAAACGGGGGGATGATTATGTATTATACGGCTACGCCAGCGGGTGTTGCGATTATAGGGACCATATATTTAATTTTTAAGTATTGCAAATATGGCAAGGATATATTTTTGGGATTAGCATTTTCGGCTTTTGGTTTTTTCGTCAAAGTGTTTATAAACACATTTTGCGGATATTGTGTCATGGCAATGGGTATGACCTTGGTTGTATTGACATTGATGCAAATGGTATTCCATCACAAACAGGATGTTGAGCAGCCGACTGCATATCAGAAGTTATGTCGAGAAATGGACGAAGAGAGGGAAAATGAATATATGGACAGATTGGAGAACTGGTCAAAACTTGAAAAATAGCCAGGTGAAAATAGAAATATAAAGAAAAGCGATTAGGAGACTGTAAAAGGTCTCCTTTTAAGTGGAGGAATTTATGACAAATAAAGCAAAGATTGGGGCATCAATTGTATTAGATGGGGAAAAAGAGTTTAAAAGTGCAGTGACAGCGTGTAGTAAAAAATTAGCTACAATGAGATCTGAATTGGGTCTTGCTAAGGAAAAATATGCAGAGAATGCCAATAGTTTGACTGCTTTGCAAGATAAGCATAAGGTGCTGTCTAATATTTTGAATAGCTTAAGGCAAATCGTGCAGTACAGCAGAATGAAAAATATATGCATGAGGCGGAAAACGCTACTGATGCTAAAGTACGATACAAGGGAAAAGTAGGTCACGTAAACAAGAAGTTTATAGAATAAAAAGGTATAATAAAAAGGGCTTGCTACTGTCCGAGAGAGACTGGTGGTATCCTATATAAGTTTTGGTCATTCCTTTAACATGTCACTTTCTTCTTTAAGTTTCTTCTCTTCCTCAGCAAAAAAATATACTATCTTAAACAATACTTGTCAATTTTAGTGTCTGGCTGGTGGTAGTTAATCCCAAATTATTTCAGGTTCAGGCATCTCTTCCGGAATCTTTGTTCCATATTTTTTAATTGTATAATCAAAGTCATCTTCGACACATTTTAACAGTTCTTCTGCATAGGCATCCTGATCAAAATCCATTGCAGACGGAAAATTTGGTGAATATTTAAAATGTTTTACAAACGTTATTCTTGCTTCTCTAAGTTTCTTTGTCATTTTACAATCTCCTTATAAGCATCATACAACTCTCACGTATCCCAATTTACTGCCTGGCCACATATTGCTATTTTGCCAATAAAATAATAACAATATGTGGATCGGCCAGTAACTCCCGATATGGGAAGTAGTTAGTAATTATAACATAATATTTTATCAATTTGTGGGTTGGAATGCAATGCCTTCAACCCAATGTAATTTTAGCATGATTTTTTATCAATCTGTGGGTTGGAATGAAATGCCTTCAACCCAATGTAATTTTAGCATAATTTTTTATCAATTTGTGGGTTGAAGGCATAGAAGTTGCGTGAGTCTCGTTCATCCTGTACTTTGCGGAGCGCTTCACCAAAGCGCTGAAAATGAACAATTTCACGTTCTCTTAAAAAGCGAATCGGATCTGCAATCTCTGGGTCCTTCACAAGACGGAGAATATTGTCGTAAGTTAAGCGTGCTTTTTGTTCAGCAGCCATATCTTCGTAAAGATCTGTGATTGTATCGCCGGTGCTCTGGAACTGGCTGGCACTGAAAGGCTCGCCGCTTGCGGCCTGTGGCCAAATGGCTAAGGTGTGATCGATATAATATTTGTCAAATCCAGAAGCCTTGATTTCTTCCGGGGTAAGATTCCTGGTTAATTGGCAGATGATGGTTGCAACCATCTCTAAGTGGGCCAATTCCTCGGTGCCGATGTCAGTCAACGTTCCGGCCGCAATGCGGTTTTCCATGGAATAACGCTGTGACAGATATCGCATGGAAGCACCAATTTCGCCGTCAGGACCACCGTATTGACTTGCTATGATCATGGCAGCTTTTGGATCGCAGCGTGTGATTTTCACAGGATACTGCAGTCTCTTTTCATAATTCCACATAATTTAGTTTCCTTTCGAAGTTATAATTTAAGAAACGCAACAAAAAACGTTCTCATATATTTTTAAACTTGTGTTGCCCTTTAATGCCCGATTATTCCCAAGGCAAAGGCTCCTGTCCCCAGTCCCAAGTGCAGCCATCACCGGCGCAGTCAAGGACAAGAGGACCAAACTTGCGTGTATAAATATCCATGGCAGCTTTTCTTTTTTTCTTCATTTTTTGAAAATAATCCAATGCACAAGAATCCATAGGGTGTGTATCTAAGAACAGGCAGCAGTCATACATAGCGAAGCTCACTTCGTTGATTACTTTGAGAAGATCATCGCGACACAAATTCATAAGATTTTGTGAAAAATCCACAGATTCACAGCCACAGCCATTGTTCGGCTGATTCATTTGGTTGCCACAGCCATTGTTCGGTCTGTTCATTTGGTTGCCACAGCCATTGTTCGGTCGATTCATCTGATTGCCACAGCCACAGCCATTGTTCGGCCGGTTCATTTGGTTGCCACAGCCATTGTTTGGTCGGTACATTTGATTGCCACAACCACAGCCATTGTTCGGCCGATTCATTTGATTGCCACAGCTACAGCTATTGTTCGGTCGATTCATTTGATTGCTGCAGCCACAGCCATTGTTCGGCCGATTCATCTGATTGCCACAGCCACAGCCGTTCATCCCATTCATTTTATTTCCGTTCATGAGAGACCTCCTTTTTGACAGCGAAATCCTTTAGGGATGCAGCCGCAAAACGGCAGATCCAGTGGTGGAAAAATAGTTCCGCGTTGTAATGCTTTATCAGGACAATACGTCTGTCCCCATTCTTGGATAGGAACATAGCCAATACCTAGAGGCATGCCGCGTAAGGGATCAGTGTTCGGGCAGTCTGTACTAGGACGGGAGCAGGAATTACAGCAAACATTCATCTCACTTCTGTTATTCATTGCGAGTATCCTTTCTTTCTCTATTTATTGCCGGAATAATTTCCGTGCTAATTCATATATATGTACGTGGCGGTGAAATGTGATTCCCGGAATAATTTGAATGCTAATTCATATACATGTATTTAACTCGAACTTCACACGTCCATAGACGCTAACAGGCCACATATTGCCTATTATGTCGATAGCTATATCGCATTTTGCAGCTACTACCTAGTGGATTCCGCCATCAGGCAACTATAGCAATTGCCTTGCCGCAAGTAGTTTTCGTAGTGATTTCTAAATTTTGTTGTCTCTGATGATTGATTTACATGCCCTTCGGAAACT
>ERZ773188.1078-NODE-1078-length-32419-cov-3.953251_pt1 | contig 32419 bp, 24 predicted proteins | sample MGYA00581011_ERZ773188 | MGnify/ENA primary metagenome ERZ773188 (study PRJEB29015, sample SAMEA2737798) | human gut metagenome | biome: human gut; feature: human-associated habitat; material: faeces | place: China | collected 2012 ...
ACTCTTTTCGATTTTTCCATAACGCTGTCAATCAATCTTTAGCGCAAATTTAACGATTTTTTGTTAATCTGCGACAAAATTGATTATAATGTGTATAAAGACGCGCTTGAAGCCAATTCGCCGCTCGTCCGCGCCAACTGCTGGGAGTGGTACACCTCCGTCGTGCGGACCCGCATGCACAACGCCTCGCGCGAGCTGGTGGTCTTCACCCGCTGGCACGAGGAGGACCTGATCGGCGCCCTCGCGGTCCGCGAGCCGGTCGAGGAGCTGCGCGCGTGGTCGCAGCTCGACACGCTGCCTGCCGACCGGTGGCTGCACCTCAATTTCGAGGCTCTGAAAACCGCGCCGCCCACGGAGGTCGACCCCCGCCAGCCGGGCGAGGCGTTGTGGGAGCGGCAGCACGGCGCTGCGCTGCTGGAGGCCAAGCGGCGGCTGGACCCGCTGCAATTCGAGGCGATGTATCAGGGGCGTCCGTCGGCCCGCGAGGGGCTGTTGTACGGGCTGAATTTCGCCGAGTACGACTGTCTGCCACACGAGATCGTCCGCCGCGCCAACTACACCGACACCGCCGACACGGGCGACGACTACCTCTGTTCGCTCTCCTATGCGGTCGATGCCGACGGGGTGATTTACATTACCGACGCGGTCTATTCGCGCGAGCCGATGGAGGCGACCGAGCCGCTGGTGGGGGAGATGCTCGTGCGCTCGGACACGCGGCAGGCCGCCATCGAGAGCAACAACGGCGGCCGCGGTTTCGCCCGGGCCGTGCAGGCACTTGCGCCGGGCGTGCGCGTCGAGTGGTTCCACCAGAGCGGCAACAAGGAGGCGCGCATCCTCTCCAATTCGGCCACGGCGCTCCACCTCGTGCGTTTTCCCCGCGGCTGGAACCTCCGCTGGCCCGAACTCTACGCCCATCTGACGACCTACCGCCGGAAGTTTCGCGCCAACCGATGGCACGACGCGGCGGATGTCGTGACGGGCATCGTCGAGCGCGAGGCCGCCGGCCGGGGGCAGAAACGGGTCCGCGGCATCCGGTTTTTGTGAGCGGACAATGTGAAGTCTGCGTTAAATATGTTCCCGCGCGGAACCAAACGCTCCGATTTTCCGTACCTTGTACCCCGTTACGTCACTTATTCTTTTAAGTAAACAGCATGAAATCATTGAAAATCGGAAATTTATGCGCCTCCATGCCCATCGTTCAGGGCGGTATGGGCGTAGGCGTCTCCCTTGCGGGCCTGGCATCGGCCGTGGCCAATCAGGGCGGTGTCGGCGTCATCTCGTCGGCCGGTCTCGGGGCGATCTATAACAACTATTCGAAGGACTATCGCACCGCCTCGATCTGGGGGCTGAAGGAGGAGCTTCGCAAGGCCCGCGAAGCGACGAAGGGCATCATCGGCGTCAACGTCATGGTCGCCATGTCCAACTTCGCCGACATGGTGAAGACCGCCATCGCCGAGAAGGCCGACATCATCTTCTCGGGTGCGGGGCTTCCGTTGAACCTGCCGTCGTTTCTCACGGAAGACGCCAAGACCAAACTGGCTCCGATCGTTTCGTCGGCGCGCGCCGCGAAGGTCCTGTGCCAGAAATGGTTCTCGGAATATAAGTACATCCCCGACGCCATCGTGGTCGAGGGTCCCAAGGCGGGCGGCCACCTGGGTTACAAGGCCGACCAGATCTCCGACGAGCACTATTCGCTCGAAGCCATCGTTCCGCAGATCGTGGCCGAGGTCCGTGCTTTCGAGGCCGAGCACAACTGCAGCATTCCGGTGATCGCCGGCGGCGGCATCTATACGGGCGAGGACATCTACCGCATCATGGCGCTGGGCGCCGACGGCGTGCAGATGGGGACGCGCTTCGTCACCACCGACGAGTGCGACGCCGATCCGGCTTTCAAGCAGAGCTACATCGAGGCGCACGAGGAGGACATCGAGATCATCCAAAGCCCTGTCGGCATGCCGGGCCGGGCCATCCGCAACTCGTTCCTCGATCGCGTGAAGGAGGGCCTGAAGGTCCCCAAGGCGTGCCCGTTCGACTGCATCAAGACGTGCGACGTGACGCACAGCCCCTACTGCATCATGCTGGCCCTCTACAACGCTTTCAAGGGCAAGCTCCGCAACGGCTACGCCTTCTGCGGCTCGAACGCCTGGCGTGCCGAGAAGATTCAGTCGGTCCGGGAGCTGATGACATCGCTCCGCACCGAGTACGACAGCTTCGCCGCGAAATGCGAAGGCTTCTCGCTCCGGGAAAAACTTTTCGGCGCGAAGTGATCCGCCGCCTCCCAATAAAGACAAACCCCTCCCGGCCATTTGGCCGGGAGGGGTTTGTCTTTGCCGGATGTCGTGCGTCATTTCGCCGCGGCGTAGACGAGTTTGAGTTTGGCGAGCTGCGCGTTTTTCTTGTTGGTGATCTCGATGCGGTAACGCAGGTTCTCCCGGGCGTCGATCAGTGTGTAGGACCATGTGCCGTCGTCGCCGTAATCGAGCGTATACTGCGGTTCCGAATCGTCGGCGCCGAACAGGTCGAGGCTGACGTCGTTCTGCTGGCTCGTGGGCAGGTAGTGAACCTCCGAAAGAACTTTGCCGGCGATGGCCGGGAATTCGACGTATGCGCCTAATTTGCTGAAAAACAGTCCTTGGGCCGGATCCGGAATGGAGGGGCTGAACTGTTTGTTGTCGAGCCAGTAGAATTTGCCGCCCTCGTCCGGATCGACGAAAATGGCAAATGCGTAGCCGCCGATCGTGTACTCATGGCGCCCGGTCGTGAAGTTATCCGTCGAATAGGGCGGCAGCTCGGGGGTGGCGACCGAAGCTCCCAGCGTAAAATCGGCCACCAGGGTTACCTCGGACGGCAGCACCGGGGTGATTTCGTCCTGGCTGACGCTGACGGTTTTCACTCCGTCGACGCTCGTGGCCGCGATCTCGATGCTGCCCAGCTGCTTCACATAGCCGTCCCAGTTGCCCGCGGCGGCGGTTACGCGGACGGTAGCGTCACCCGTGCCCTCGGTCTTGTCGAGCGTGAAGCCTTCGCCCGAGGGGACGGCCTTCCACGCGGCGGTCGTAGTGATGGTGAAGGTTTCGGACTCCCCGGCCTCGCCGCCCAGTACGAGGTCGTCTGTGCTGACGGTCAGCGTCGCGGTGTTCTTGTCGTTGCTGTCGTTGCAGGCGGTTGGGCCGGTGACGGCGAAAACTGACAGCAGCAGCCCCGAAAGGACCCGCATGAATCTGGATGTTTGCATAAATTATTTTTTTGTGAGTGAGTAGCTTACAACTCCTCGAGCCGCGCCACGGGCGAGACGTCGAGCGACGAGAAGTCGCCCCGCAGGTAGCGGTAGTAGCCCGCCATGGCGATCATCGCCGCGTTGTCGGTCGTGAACTTGAACTCCGGAAGGAACGTTCGCCAGCCGCGCCGGCGGCCCGCTTCGGCGATGCCGTCGCGCAGGCCCGAGTTGGCCGAGACGCCGCCTGCGATGGCGATGTCGCGGATGCCCGTCTCCTTCGAGGCGCGGATGAGTTTGTCGAGCAGAATCTCGACGATGGTCCCTTGCAGCGAGGCGCAGAGGTCGGCCTTGTGCGTCTCGATGAAGTCGGGGTCTGCGGCCACGGCGTCGCGCAGCGTGTAGAGGAACGAGGTTTTCAGGCCCGAGAACGAATAGTCGTAGCCCTCGACGCGGGGATGCGCGAAGCGGAATGCCTTCGGATCGCCCTCCTTGGCCAGACGGTCGATCACCGGGCCGCCCGGGTAGGGCAGCCCCATCACCTTGGCGCACTTGTCGAAGGCCTCGCCCGCGGCGTCGTCGATCGTCGTGCCGATGATCTCCATTTCGAGCGGGGAGTCCACGCGCACGATCTGCGTGTGGCCGCCGCTCACCAGGAGACACAGGAACGGAAAGTCCGGATGGGGCAGCGTGCGGTCCCGAAGGTCGATGAAGTGCGAGAGGATGTGCCCCTGAAGGTGGTTGACCTCGACCATCGGGATGTTGCGGGCGATCGAAAGCCCCTTGGTGAACGACACGCCCACGAGCAGCGATCCGACCAGCCCCGGGCCGCGCGTGAAGGCGATGGCGTCGATCCGGTCGGCGGCGACGCCCGCCTCCTTGAGCGCCGTGTCCACGACGGGGATGATGTTCTGCTGGTGGGCCCGCGAGGCCAGTTCGGGGATCACGCCGCCGTATTTGACGTGAACCGCCTGCGAGGCGATGACGTTCGACAGCAGGACGTTGTTGCGGAGCACGGCGGCAGAGGTGTCGTCACACGAGGATTCGATGCCGAGAATTGTAATATCCATCCGGAATTATAATTGTTTTTTAACTATTTTCGCTAAATTTGCAGGTTATATAGGAGTCCTGATGCGCAAAGGTATAAAAATATTGGGAAAGGTGTTCTCGGCGGCGGTTTTGTTGCTGATAATTGTTCCCGTGGCGCTCTCGCTGCTGCTCGACATTCCCGCCGTGCAGAACTACGCGGTGCACAGGGCCGCGCGCTTCGTCTCGCGCAAGCTGGAGGCCACCGTGTCGATCGACCGCGTGGACATCGGCATCTTCTCGAAGGTCAGGGTCAAGGGCTTCTATGTCGAGGACTACCAGCGCGACACGCTGCTTTACGTCGGGAAGCTCGACGCCTTCATCACGAGTTTCGGCATCTTCGGCGGCGGGCTGGAGCTGAGCCGCGGCGAGATCGCCGACGCGAGGCTTTACCTGCGGCAGACGCCCGGCGGGGAGATGAACATCAAACAGATCGTCGACCGCATTTCCGACCCCGACAAACCCAAGAAGGGCAATTTCCGCCTCTCGCTGAAGAAGGCCTCGATCGAGAACATGGACCTCTGCCTCGAACGGCTCGACCATCGCGATCCGGAGCACGGCATCGACTTCTCGCACATGCACCTCTACGGCATCACGGCCCGCGTGGACGATTTCACGATCGACGGGCAGGCCATTTACACCTCCATTGCGGCCTTTTCGGCCCGCGAACGCAGCGGCTTCGTGCTGAACCACCTGGCCGGGCGGTTCTACATGACGCAGGGCTGTCTGGGCTTCGAGAACGCCTCGATCATCACGCCGCGTTCGAACGTCAACTTTCCGTTCGTCTCGCTGGCGGGCGACTCGTGGGCGCAGTACAAGGATTTCATCGGCGAGGTGCGCATCGACGCCTCGATGCGCAATACGACCGTTTCGACCGACGACATCGCCTTTTTCGCCCCGAAGCTGCGCGACTGGCATGTGGATTTCACCGACGTAAACGTCGAGGTCGCCGGCGTGGTGTCCGATTTCACGGGCCGGATCAGGAGCATGCAGATCGGCGAGGGGACGACGCTCGTGGCCGACGCCTCGGTGAAGGGGCTTCCCGACATCCGGAAGACCCGTTTCGACCTGTCGGTTCCCCGCCTGCGCTCCACGGCCCGGGCCGTGGACGAGCTGGCCCTCGGCATCGCGGGCCGCAAACTCTCGGACAAGCTGGTCGGCGTGCTGGGCAATTCCGGGCAGATCGACCTCAATGCCCGTTTCCGGGGACTGCTCTCGTCGTTCGACATGCAGCTGGGCGCCGCGACGGGCGTGGGCAACGTCTCCTGCAACCTGAAAATGGCCCCGGTCAAAGGGGGGTTGAGCAGCGTGCGGGGCGATGTCGAGACGCGCAACCTGCGTCTGGGCGAGCTGCTCGACCGCCGCGATCTGCTGGGCAACGCCACCCTCACGGCCTATGTCGACGGCGTGATCGGCAGGGGCGTGGCCGACGCCAACGTCGTGGGCAACGTCACGCAGCTGGGATTCAACGGCTATGTCTACGACTCGCTGCGGCTCGACGGCCGCCTGCGCAACCGCGAGTTCGACGGACGCATCACGGCCCGCGATCCCAACCTCGACTTCGACTTCTTCGGCACGGTCGACCTGAACGACTCCGTGCCGCGCTACGACTTCACGATGGACCTGCGGCACGCCGATCTGGCCCGGCTGCACGTCAACCGCCGCGACTCGGTGTCGCAGCTCTCGGGCCGCATCGTCGCTGCCGCCGGAGGGCGTTCGCTCGACGATCTGAACGGCCGCATTCAGGTGACCGACGCCCGCTACCGCTACAACGACAAGGAGATCGCGGCCGCCAGCATGACCGTCACGGGCGAGAACTCCGAGCGGAGCAAGTTCGTGGAACTGCGCTCGGACTTCGCCGACGTCACGTTCCGGTCGAGAACCAGCTACCGCACCGTCTTCGAATACCTGCGCCGGAGCGCGTGGAAATACCTGCCGATGCTGGGCGGCGAAAAGTGGGAGGAGACGCCTTCGGAACGCAAGGCCGCCGTGGCCAACGACTTCTCGCTGCTGTCGGTCAACATCCGCAATTTCAACCCCGTGGCCGACGCCGTGTCGACGGGACTTCAGATCGCCGACGGCTCGTCGCTGCAACTGTTGTTCAATCCGGCCAGCGACCAGTTGTCGCTCAAGGCAGCGTCGGAGTACATCGAGCGCCGGCGCATGCTCGCCACGCGCCTTTCGGTCAACGCCTCGAACCGCGGCGACTCGCTGGCGGTCTACGCCTCGGCCGAGGATCTCTATGCAGGGGTGCTGCACCTTCCGCGCCTCTCGCTGACGGGCGGCGCGCGGCAGAACCGCGTGCAGCTCTCGGCAGGCTTCGACGACACCCTGCGCCGCGTCTCGGGACTCGTCGGGTTCCGCGCCGCGGTGGCCGACGAGCACGGACCCAACGGCCGCGTCGTCGATTTGCGGATTCTTCCCTCGCACATCACCCGCGGCGACAAGACGTGGCAGATTTTCGCCCGCAAAATCCTGCTCGACACCGCGCAGGTCGTGATCGACAAGTTCTACGTGATGAACCGCGAGCAGGAGCTGCTGCTCGACGGCGTCGCCTCGCGCAGCCGCGAGGATTCGGTGACGCTCTCGCTGCATAATTTCGACCTGGCGCCCTTCGCGCAGGTCGCCGAGCGCATGGGCTATTACATCGAGGGGCGCACGAACGGTTCGGCGGCGATGAAGTCGGTGCTGCGCGGCGGCGAGATCACGGCCGACATCCTGCTCGACAGCGTGGAGGTCAACGACATTCCCGCGCCGCCGATGCGCTTCGCCTCGCGCTGGGACTTCGCCCGCAGCCGCGCCGGAGTGACGGTCTCCGACCGTATCAGGCGCGACACGCTGATCCGCGGTTTCTACGCTCCCGACCGCAACCGCTATTTCGCCCGGCTGGACGTCGACAGTCTCGACATGGCGCTGCTGGACCCGATCCTCGCGGGTGTCGTCTCCTCGACCGAGGGCATGGCCTCGGCCGGCCTCACGTTGCAGGGCCAGGGCCGCAAGGCCGATCTCGAAGGCGAAATCCGGGTCGCGGGGCTGAAAACCACGGTCGATTTCACGCAGGTGACCTATTCGATGCCCGAGGCCGTGCTGAACGTGAAGAACAACCGGTTCAGGGCTTCGAACGTCCCGATTTTCGACCCCCGGGGCAACCGGGGGCGGTTCGATTTCGACATGAGCCTCCAGCACCTTTCGAATATCTCCTACGACGTGCGCGTGGCCCCGCAGCAGATGCTGGTGCTCGACACCGACTCCGACGACAACGACATGTTCTACGGCAGGGTCTTCGCCACGGGCGCGGCCCGCATCTTGGGCGACAAGGGGGCGGTGAACATGGATATAACGGCCTCGACCGACGGCAACTCCTCGTTCGTGATGCCGCTGTCGAGCAAGTCGAACATTTCGAACGCCGATTTCGTGGTCTTCGAGCAGCCCGAGCAGGCCGATACGCTCGACGACGTGGCGCGCAAGAAACTCTCCTTCGAGCGCAAGCACCGCCAGAAATCCGACGCCGGGAGCCAGATGAAGATCACCCTCGCGCTCGACGTGCGGCCCGACGCCGAAGTCGAACTCGAAGTGGCGGGCAACACGGTCAAGGGGCGCGGCGCGGGCGCGCTGAACCTCCAGATCAACCCCAAGGCCAATATTTTCGAGATCTACGGCGACTATACGATCGCGGAGGGCAGTTTCATGCTGTCGCTCCAGCAGATCATCAACAAACGCTTCACCATCGAGAGCGGTTCGTCGATCCAGTGGACCGGGTCGCCGATGAACGCGATGCTCGACATCGACGCCGTGTACAAGGTCAAGGCGTCGCTGCAACCCCTCCTGCAGGGCACGGCCGACCTCGGGGGCGACCGTTCGGTTCCCGTGGAGTGCGTCATTCACCTCGGCGAGCGGCTTTCGAACCCCACGATCACCTTCGACGTGCGGGTTCCCGGCTCCGATCCCGAGACGCAGAGCCTGATCGCCAATGCTCTCTCGACCCCCGAGACGGTCGACACGCAGTTCCTCTACCTGCTGCTGTTCAACAGCTTCATGTCCGAGAACTCGTCGCAGGCCTCGTCGAACATCGGCAGCTCGGTGTCGGCGGCCACGGGACTGGAGTTCGTGTCGAACATGGTCAGCAACTGGCTTTCGTCGTCCGACTACAACGTGGTGATCCGCTACCGGCCCAAGTCGGAACTGACGAGCGACGAGGTCGATTTCGGGCTGTCGAAGAGCCTGATCAACAACCGGCTGTTCGTCGAGGTCGAGGGCAACTACCTGATCGACAACAAGCAGGCTGTGAACAGTTCGATGTCCAACTTCATGGGCGAGGCCTACATCACCTACCTGATCGACCGGGCCGGGACGCTCAAGCTGAAAGCCTTCACGCAGACCATCGACCGCTTCGACGAGAACCAGGGTTTGCAGGAGACCGGCATCGGCGTCTACTTCAAGGAGGATTTCGACAACCTGCGCGACCTGCGGCAGCGGATCAAGGAGCGTTTTACGAACAAGAAGCGCAAGGCGCGGCGCATCGCCCGCCGTACGGCCCGCGCGGCCGAAAAGGCGGCCGAAGATGCGGACCGGAGCCGTCTGCGCGAACCGGCGGATACGCTTTCGCCGTTCGGATACGTTAAAGAGGAAGAGGATGAATAGAAGGTGAACTTTGCGGTTAAGCGAGAGCAGAGACTGCTTGAAAAGTGAAAGATGTCCCTGCGGTGATTGAATCCGACTTGATGCCGGAGCCGTGAAACAACGACCCGACTAAAAGCGCGGGCGGAGGGGCCGGGGCGCGTGCGCCCCCGCGGGCGCAGACTGCAAAACCGGCGCTCGGAAACGAAATTGGAAGGATAAAATTTGTAAACTTAAATATTTCTAAACCATTATGACAACATTTTTGCAGGCTGCCGAGGCGGTGGCCGTAAGTGAGGAGACCCGTATGGGCTTGTGGACCCTGTTTACCAAAGGCGGCTGGCTGATGTGGCCGCTGCTGGCGCTGGGGGGCGTGACGATCTTTATCTTCGTGGAGCGTTTCATGGCCATCCGCAAGGCTTCGGTGCTGGACATGAACTTTATGAACCGCATCCGCGACTACATCTCCGACGGCAAGATCTCGACGGCCGTGAACCTCTGCAAGAAGACCGACACGCCCATCGCACGCATGATTGAGAAGGGCATCGAGCGCATCGGACGCCCGATGAGCGACGTGCAGACCGCCATCGAGAACGTCGCCAACCTCGAAGTCTCGAAACTCGAAAACGGCCTTCCGTTCCTGGCCACGATCGCCGGCGGCGCGCCGATGATCGGTTTCCTCGGCACGGTGTTAGGTATGGTGCAGACCTTCATGGACATGTCCGCCGCGGGCGGCACGGTCGACCTGGGGCTGCTGTCGAGCGGCATGTACGTGGCGATGGTGACCACCGTGATGGGTCTGATCGTCGGCATTCCGGCCTACTTCGGCTACAACTACCTCGTGGCGCGCATCGAGAAGCTGGTGTTCCAGATGGAGGCCAACTCGATCGCGTTTATGGATATTCTGAATCAACCCGTTCAAAAATAGCGCGTTATGGCAATCAAACACGGATCGAAAGTCGATAAATCGTTCTCGGCCTCGTCGATGACCGACCTGATGTTCCTGCTGCTGCTGTTCCTCTTGATCGCCACGACGCTGATCAACCCCAACGCCCTGAAACTGATGCTTCCGAAGAGTTCGAACCAGTTGAAGGACAAGGCGATGACCACGGTGTCGGTTCAGGATGCGGGCCACGGCAAGTATCGTTACTATGTCGAATTGCAGGACGTGGGTTCGATCGGCGGCGTGGAGCGGGCGCTCAAGGCGCGGCTCGACGGGCAGAAGGACGCTACCGTCTCGCTCCACTGCGACAAGACCGTTGCGGTGGATGAGGTGGTGAAGGTTATGAACATCGCCAAGGACAATAATTATAAGTTGATATTGGCAACGACACCGAATTAGGCTGTAATTGCCCTCGCGTGCGACAAGCCCCTCCCGAGGGAGGGGTTTGGGGTGGGGTCAGACTTGTAAACGCGGCCAAAGGCCGCGATATCGGCGGTTTGATCGGCATGACGTTCCTAATTAAGGATAGAATCTGAATATGTATTACTACGATCCCGATAATAAATCCCCGCGACGGTGGGCGATGATCGCGACGGCAGTCTACGGCGTGCTGCTGGCCGGCTCGTTCGCGCTGGTGTCGTTCGATTTCTCGCCGGTGACGGACAAGCCGGGCGACACGATTCTCGTCGACTTCACCGAGCCGCCCGTTCCCGAGCCGCCCAGACCGCCCGTGAAGGTGGCCAACGAGCCGCGCGTGCACGATGTCGCGGCACCCGTGGAGCAGACGGCGCAGGTTGCGGGCAAGGACCCTGTGACGCAGACGCCCAACCCCAAGGCGCTGTTCAAGATGAACAAGGGCGGGGCCGACGAACCCGACAATGCGGGCAATCCCCGCGCTCCCGAGGGCGAGGACAAGGCCAGCGGCACGGGTCCGGGACTGAACCCCGACGGACTGGACCAGCTGGACCAGGGGCTGAAAAGGCGCGGACTGGTAGGGGTGCTGCCTCTGCCGGAACAGCCTGAAAATAAGAGCGGTGTGGTGCTTATTCGTGTGACGGTTGATGCTTCGGGGCGGGTTACAAGTGCAGCTTATGAGCCGAAAGGATCTACAACATCCGATGTAGAGTTAGTGGCCGAAGCGCGAAAAGCTGCGCTTAGAACGCGATTTACCGAAAGTCGAACTGTGATTGAAGGCGGCGTGATAACATATATTTTTAAGTTAACTGCGGAATAGAATTTGAACGATGAAAATACTACTGCTGACAATCCTCGCCTGCCTGGCGTTCGCTGCGGGCTATGCCGAAAAACCCGTAAAGGGGGCGCACCTCCGGCTGGAGAACGCGACCTACAATTTCGGCGACGTGCCCCGCAAGGGCGGCGACCTGGTCCGCGAATTCCGGTTCGTCAACGACGGTACGGCCCCGCTGGTGCTGGTGCGGGTCATCACTTCGTGTTCGTGCCTCAAGGCGTCGTTCTCGAAGCGTCCCGTGGAGCCGGCCGATTCGGGGGTGATCCGCATCACCTACGAACCCCACAAGAGCGAGCCGGGAGCCTTCAACAAGGTGATCCAGGTCTACTCCAATTCGGGCGACGGCCGCGACGTGATCACCGTGCAGGGCAACTCGATCGAGGGGCAGCCCCGCGGAAAGGTCAAGACCGAAAAGGTGAAAGTGAAGTATAAGTAAGAATATGAACGAGTCATCGGCATCCCGCAGTGCTGTCGACTGCCGCTTTCGCCGCCTTTGGCGTCGTTGGCAAGTCTGACCCACCCCCAAACCCCCGCCTCGGCGGGGGCTTATGGCAGGGCGCTGCCCGGGACCGAATGACATAATGAACCGAAATATGGCAATTCTTTTTTCAAACGCGACGGTGCTGCCGATGACGGCCGCCGGGAACGCCCCCCGCACCTTTGCGGGCTGGGTGGGCGTCGACGGCAACCGCATCGCGCTGGTCACGGAGTCGGAAACGGCCGCCGCGGAGTTCCGCGCGGCGCACCCCGGGCTTCGGGAGTTCGACTGCCGGGGCAAACTCGTGATGCCGGGGCTGGTGAACACCCACTGCCATGCGGCCATGACCCTGCAACGCAGCCTTGCCGACGACATCGCCCTGATGGAGTGGCTCCACGACTATATCTGGCCCTTCGAGGCGCGTCAGACGGCCGACGATGTGGCGCTGGGCATGACGCTCGGCGTGGTCGAGATGCTGCTGGGCGGCGTGACGTCGTTCGTCGACATGTACTATTTCGAAAACCGCTGCGTGGAGACGGTTGAACGGCTGGGCATCCGCGCCATGCTGGGCTGCAACTACTTCGATTCGAATGTCGACGAGGTGATGCCCCAGGTGGAGGAGGCCGTGCGGCTGGCCGCCGGATGCGACCGGGTGCAGATCGCCCTGGCGCCCCATTCGCCCTATACCGTGTCGCCCGAGAACCTCCTGCGCGGCAAGCGGCTGGCGGATAAATACGGCCTGCATCTGATGATCCATATCTCGGAGACGCAGGACGAGGTGCGCATCGTGCGCGAAAAGTACGGGAAAACCTCGGTCGAACACCTCGACGGGTTGGGACTGCTGGGGCCGAAGACCATCGGCGCGCACTGCATCCACGTGACCGACAGCGACATCGAGACACTCGCCGCGCGGGGCGTCGCCGTGTCGCACAACCCGCAGAGCAACATGAAAATATCGAGCGGCGTGGCGCCCGTCGAGCGGATGCGCGCCGCGGGTGCGCTGGTGACGGTCGGCACGGACGGAACCTGTTCGAACAACGATCTCGACATGTTCGAGGAGGTGCGCACGGCGGCCTTCCTGCAAAAATCCGCGACGGGCGATCCCGTGGCCCTTCCGGCCTGGGAGGCGCTGCGGCTGGCGACGGTGAACGGCGCGCGGGCGATGGGCTATGCCGACGGCGAACTGGGCGTCGTCCGCGAGGGCGCGCTGGCCGACCTGATCGTCGTGGACCTTCAGAAACCCCATTTGCAGCCCGTCAACGACGTGGTGTCGAATCTGGTCTACTGCGGCAAGGCCTCGGATGTCGATACGGTGGTCGTCGACGGACGGATCGTCGTCGAGAACCGCTGCGTGGCGGGCGTCGACCTGCCGGCGCTCTATGCCGGGGTTGCGGCGGCCGTCGCGCGAATCAAAGCCGGCCGATGACCGGATGCGGAGGGGCGCGGTGCGGCGTCCCGTTCCGCAGATCCGGCTCGCAGCCGGGTGGCATCGGAATTGCGTTGAACCACCTGATTATAAAAACTATCGAATTATGGATCACAAGGTAACTTTCGGCGGCAAGCCCGTGACGCTTGTCGGCAATCGCTGCAAAGTGGGGGAGACGGCCCCCGTATTTACGGTCACCGATGCGGGTCTGCAACCCGTGTCGTCGGACGTTTTCCACGGCAAGGTGCGCATTTACAGCGTCTTTCCGTCGGTCGACACCCCGGTCTGCTCGTTGCAGAACATCCGCTTCAACCGCGAGGCGTCGAAACTGGGCGACGACGTGGTCGTCGTGTCGCTGTCGGTCGACCTGCCCTTTGCGCAGAAACGCTTCTGCGCCGCCGAGGGCATCGACCGCGTGCATGTCTTCTCGGATTACAGGGAGCTGGATTTCGGCATGAAGTACGGCTTCGTGATCGACTCCCTGCGCCTGCTGGCGCGCGGCGTGGTGGTCGTGGACCGCGACGACGTGGTGCGCTACGTGGAGTACGTGCCCGAGGTCACCCACGAGCCCGACTACGAAAAGGCGCTGGCCGTGGCGCGCGAACTGGCGAAGTAAGCCGCCGGGACGGCCGAAAAAAAGCGGACCCTTTCTCGGGTCCGCTTTTGTCATTTCCGGAAATCCGGGGTCAGGGCTTCACCAGCGACCGGCTCCGGCCCCACATGTTGCGAGCCGCCGTGACGAGAACGGCGAGGAACGAGGCGGGGATGAGCGCGAGGATCAGCGGCAGCCAGCAGAGGGCAGGGCCTTCGGCGTAAAGGATGACATTGGCGGCATAGTGGATGAGTCCGACGGTCAGCTAGGCCGTCAGCGTCACCGACCCGATCGTGATGTTGAGCCGCGAGGGGGAGTAGCGGCCCGCCTTCTTCGAAAAGAGGTTGCCGTTCATCTCCCAGGGGCGGCACAAGGCTCCCAGCCGATAGCGCTCCGGAATTTTCAGTCCTTCGGCTTCCTCCTGTTCGATCTCGAATATGTAGCGTTCGTAGACCTCGTACCAGGCTTTCGACCCCTTGGCCATCATGATCCAGATCAGGCGAACGACGTTCCGAGCAGCGCCACCGCGCAGGCGGCTTCGTTCAGCGCCAGGAAATTGGCCGCTCCGGGTCCGGCGGTCAGGATTTCGGACGCCAGCGCTCCGTAGACGGCGAAACAAAAGACCAGAAAAATGGAAAGAAGGAACGATCTCCGCCACAGGTTCGTGGCTTCGAACCGCCGGCATTGGTAGAATCCTTCTCTCAACTCCTTTAAAGAAATATGGTAAATCTGTTTTGGTGAATAAAAAGGAAAATATAGTCGTTGCGTAACTACTTTTTTCGCAGGTAGACCGTCGCCGTGCGCGAGGTGTTGTAGATGCGGATATGGGGCTGCCGCTGTCCGTCGCCCTTTTCGGCGTCGAACGAGAAGTGTTCGGCCGCCATCGACTGCCGCTCCTGTCCGCCGAAGCGGCTTTCGTCGGTCGAGAGCACCGGGACGTACTTGCCCGGGGCCTGCACCGGAAGTTCGTAGTCGGGGATCGAGGCCGAAGGATGCCAGTTGAAGACGAACAGCAGGTCGCCGTGCGAGAAGGCCATCGTCTTGTTGCGCTCGTCCATCAGCAGATTCCACGGGTAACCGTCGGCAAGAACCTTGTATTTTTTCACCAGCCGGATCATCGCGCGGTCGAAATCGCCCAGCCACGCATAGCGCAGGAATCCGTTTTTCGCGAGCGACCACTGCCGCCGGGCGTGGGCGTAGCTCCAGCCGTTGCCCTCGCGCGGGAAGTCGATCCACTCGGGATGCCCGAACTCGTTGCCCATGAAGTTGAGGTAGGCCTGACCGCCCGTGGAGATGGTCATCAGGCGGATCATCTTGTGCAGGGCCATGCCGCGGTCGATGACGATGTTCTCCGAAGCGCGGTCCATGTGGAAATACATCTCCTTGTCCATCAGCCGGAAGGCGATGGTCTTGTCGCCGACGAGCGCCTGGTCGTGCGACTCGGCGTAGGCCACGGTCTTGACTTCGGGCAGGCGGTCGGTCATCACCGACCACATCTCCCGGATGTCCCACTGCTCGTCGGGCACCTCCTTCAGCTGCTTGATCCAGAAGTCGGGGATGGCCATGCCCAGGCGGTAGTCGAATCCGATGCCGCCGTCGGCGATCGGGATGCACATCCCCGGCATGCCGCTCACGTCCTCGGCGATGGTCACGGCCGAAGGCCGGAAATCGTGCGCGAGGCGGTTGGCCAGGGTGAGGTAGGTGAGAGCGTCCCCGTTGACCCCCTCGTCGAAGAAACGGTCGCGCGAATCGAACGTGACGTAGCCGTGGTGGCGGTAGATCATCGACGTCACGCCGTCGAAGCGGTAGCCGTCGAAATGGAACTCGTCGAGCCAGTATTTGACGTTCGACAGCAGGAAGTGCTGCACCTCCTCCTTGCCGTAGTCGAAGAGTTTCGAATCCCAGTACTGCTGGTAGCCCGCGTCGCCCGGCGGCGAGTAGAGATGGTCGGTGCCGTCGAGGGAGTTGATCCCCTCGTTGAGGTTCTTGACGTAGTGGGCGTGCACGAGGTCCATGATCACCGCCAGCCCCAGTTCATGGGCGCGGCGGATCAGCTCCTTCAGCTCCTCGGGCGTGCCGCAGCGCGACGAGGGGGCGAAGAAACTCGACACGTGGTAACCGAACGACCCGTAGTAGGGGTGCTCGGCCACGGCCATCAGCTGCACGGCGTTGTAGCCGTCCTTTTTGATGATCGGGAGTATCTTTTCGGTGAATTCGCGGTAGGTTCCCACGCCTTCGCGCTCCTGGGCCATGCCCACATGGGCTTCGTAGATCAGCAGACTGCCGATCTTCGAGGCGTCGAACGCGTCGCCCCGCCAGTCGAACGGTTCCGCGGGGTTCCAGAACTGCGCCGTGTAGTTTTTGGTCTCGTCGTCCTGCACGACGCGCCGGGCGTAGGCCGGGATGCGGTCCAGCCAGCCGTTGTCGCCGTGGACGTGGATCTTGTAGAGCGAGCCGTGCCGCAGCCGGTCGCGGTACATCGCCGCGGGGAAAAAGGCGCTCCAGACCCCCGCGGCATCCTTGTGCATGCGGATTTCGGTGCGCTGCCAGTTGTTGAAGTCGCCGAAGACGTAGACGTCGTGCGCCCCCGGCAGCCACTCGCGCAGCCACCAGCCGTCCAGCACGTCGTCCCACTGCCAGCCGAAATAGCGGTAGCCGTTGGCGTAGTCGACGAGCGATCCCGCCGAGCGTCCGATGTCGGCCATTTTCCGCTCGTAACGCTCGTGGCGCAGGTTCATCTGCGCCTCGACGGGCTGTAACCATTCGTCGCGTTCGACGATCGGAAGTCTTCGGGTCGTTTTTTCCATAGGGGAGTCGATTTTCTACAAAGGTAATAAAAAGTCGGATGGGAGCAAAACCGAATCGCACCCGGGTCCGGTTATGAGTTCCGACTGATAAAAGTGCCGTTGCGACACTAAATATATGAAAAATTTTTCTATCTTTGTCCACGAACAAAAAAACGTATCCATTACTAATACCCAATTCTACTATGCTCAAGCAACCTAAAGGTTTGATTGCCGCGGCTCTCGCCAATACGGGCGAACGTTTCGGTTTCTACACCATGATGGCCATTCTGACGCTGTTCCTGATGTCGAAATTCGGTATCGACGGCGAGCAGGCCGGGAAAATCTATTCGTTTTTTTATACCTCGATCTACATCCTGGCGCTCGTCGGCGGCCTGATCGCCGACCGGCTGCGCAACTATAAGGGGACGATTATCGCGGGTATTCTGGTGATGACGGCGGGGTATGCCGCGCTGATGGTTCCCACCGTTACGTCGAAGACCGTGGTGATCGGCGCACTGATGGTGATCGCCTTCGGCAACGGTCTGTTCAAAGGCAACCTCCAGGCGCTCGTGGGGCAGCTTTACGACAACGAACAGTATGCCAAACTGCGCGACACGGGCTTCCAGATTTTCTACATGTTCATCAACATCGGCGCGATGTTCGCACCGTTCGCCGCCGTGGGCGTGCGCAACTGGTGGCTCCGCACGCAGGGATTCCTCTACAATTCCGACCTTTCGGCCCTCTGCCACCAGTATATCGGCGGCACGATGAGTCCCGAAGTGGCCCAGGGCCGTTTCAGCGAGCTGGCTGCCGAAGTGAGCCTCGGCGGCGTCCCGGCGGACATGGGCGTTTTCGCGCAGAGCTATCTCAACGCCTTCAACACCGGATTCCACTATGCGTTCGGCGTGGCTATCGTGGCGCTGGTCTTCTCGCTGGTGGTTTTCCTGGCCAACAAGAAGAAGCTGCCCGATCCCAAGGTTGCGGCCGCTTCCAGGACGACGCCTTCGAAGGCCGAAATCCAGCAGGATGCGCGTGAGATCAAACAGCGTCTCTATGCGCTGTTCGCCGTGTTCGCCATCGTGATCTTCTTCTGGTTCTCGTTCCATCAGAACGGTCTGACGCTGACGCTCTTCGCGCAGGATTACACCCGTCTCGAAATTTTCGGCATGCCCATCACGGCCGAGATTTTCCAGTCGGCCAACCCCTTCTGCGTGGTGTTCCTCACGCCGGTCATCATCGCCGTGTTCGCCTGGCTGCGCAACCGCGGCAAGGAGCCTTCGACTCCGATGAAGATCGCGATCGGAATGGGCATTGCCGCATTCGCCTACGTGCTGATGGTCTTCGGGTCGCTGGGCCTTCCCAAACTCGCCGAAGTGCAGGCGCAGGGCGGTCTCTCGTTCGCCGAGCGCGTCACTCCGTGGCTGCTGGTGGCCACCTACCTGATCCTGACCATCGCCGAACTGTTCATCTCGCCGCTGGGCCTGTCGTTCGTGTCGAAGGTCGCTCCGCAGAAACTCCAGGGCCTGATGCAGGGCTGCTGGCTGGGCGCCACGGCGCTGGGCAACGGCCTGCTGTTCATCGGCCCGATCCTCTACAAGCGCATCTCGATCTCCGCGACGTGGAGCATCTTCGTCATCGTCTGCGCCATCTCGATGTTCGCCATGCTGGCCATGGTCAAATGGCTCGAACGGGTCACGAAATAGACGGGGCGTTCCCGTTTTGGACAAAGCCGCCGCAGAATTTCTGCGGCGGCTTTTTTGCTCCGGTCTGCGCTGGCATGCTCGTTATGCGGACGGCCGCCGCATGATCCCCGAAGCGCCGTGCGGTCTGCCCGCCGAAGGGCGATTTCCCGCGTCCGATTTTGCATGAAGGAGTCCTGATAGGCTCCTTTTTTGTTGTTTTCGTCAGAAAACCGGGAAAAACAGAAAACTTTTTTTGTTTTATAAGTTTTGGCGCGTATATTTGCATCCGTATCAATCGGATTGGATCATGGATCAGAAGGAACGAATCATAGAACAGGCGATGCACATGTTCGTCTCGCAGGGCATCAAGTCGGTGCGCATGGACGACATCGCGCAGCAGCTGGGGGTCTCGAAACGGACGCTCTACGAATTGTTCGGCGACAAGGAGGGGCTGCTCTACCTGGCGATGGACCGCTATTTCGAAAAGAAACGCATCGAGCGCGCCGCGGTGTGCGCCCATGCGCGCAACGTGCTCGAAGCGATGTTCATGGTGCTGGGCGGCGTGATGGACAACGCCGAAGTCATCCAGCGGCTGCTGAACAACCTGCGCAAGTTTTACCCGGCGGTGCACGACAAGATGACGCGCGAAGGCACCGCCAAGAGCCGCCGCGACCTGCAGGAGATGCTGGAAAAGGGGATTGCCGACGGGCTGTTCGTCGACACGATCAATCTCGATCTGGCCATTTCGGTGCTTTACTACACGGCTTCGGCCATCACCGTGCGCAAGGACCTCATTCTGCCCGCGGGCATGACCGAGCGCGAGGCGTTCGTGCAGATCATCAGCAATTTTTTCCGCGGCATCTCCACGACCAAGGGGCTGCTGCTCGTCGACGACTACCTGAAACGCTACGAGCCTGCCAAAGCCGTTCACCGGATGCAATAGCCGGCGCGAAGGGGCGGGGACTGAAATATCCGTCCGTTCCGTTCGTCCGCATAAATGATAATGACAACATAATTTTACCGAATAATGATGAAACGACTTTTTTTGATCATCGCCTTTTGGGCGGCGGGCGTCGCCGGCGCTTCGGCGCAGATGCGGCTGACGCTTCCCCAGGCGCTGGATCTCGCCTTGAGCGAAAACCCGACCGTCAAGGTCGCGGAGATGGAGGTGCAGCGTTACGACTACGTGAAGCGCCAGACGTGGGGCAACCTGCTGCCGCAGATTTCGGCGTCGGGCAGCTACACCCGTTCGATCGTGAAGTCCGAGATGCGCGGCGGCATTTCGTTCGGAGCCGATAACACCTTCGCCGTGCAGGGCGACCTGTCGCTGCCGCTCTTCGCGCCGTCGGTCTACCGCACGCTGAAGATGAACGACGCGCAGATGGCCACGGCCGTGGAGGCCGCACGCGCCTCGCGCATCGACCTGACGGCCGAGGTGAAGAAGGCCTTTTACAACATCCTGCTCGCCGAGCAGTCGCTCGCGGTGCTCCGCGAGTCGGAGGCCACGGTGCAGCGCACGGTCGCCGATACGCAGGTGCAGTACAAGCACGGGCTGGCCTCGGAATACGACCTGCTGACCGCGCAGGTGCAGTTGAGCAACCTCAAGCCCACGATCCTCCAGACCGAGAATTCGATCAAGCTGGCCAAGCTGATGCTCAAGATGTACCTCTCGATTCCCGAGGATGTGGAGATCGAGGTGGTGGGCGAGCTGGACGCCCTGCGCGACGACGTGCTGGCCGGGACGGACGGGCTGACCACCGACGTGACGGACAACTCCGACCTGCGTTCGCTCGAATTGCAGGAGGAGGTTCTCCGGCGTTCGCTCAAGGCGGCCAATGCGGGACGCATGCCGACGCTCGCAGCCTTCGGGTCGGCCTCCTATACGGGTAACGACATGGAGCCTTTCAATTTCGGCGGCGCCGCCGCGACGGACGATTCCCGGTATTTCTGGACCCATCCGATTTCGGTCGGCCTGCAACTGTCGGTCCCCATCTTTTCGGGCCTGACGAAGATGAACAGGTCGCGCGAGCTGAAAAACCAGATTTCGCAGCTGTCGCTCCAGCGCAGCTACGCCCGGCAGCAGATCGACGTGCAGGTGCGCTCGGCGCTGAACGACCTGCTGACCGCCCGCGAGACGATGTACGCCCAGGAGCTGACCGTCGAGCAGGCCTGCAAGGCCTACAAGATCTCCGACACCCGTTACCGGGCGGGCGCGGGGACGATCCTCGAACTCAACAGCGCGCAGCTCTCGCAGACGCAGGCGCAGCTGAACTTCTCGCAGGCGATCTACGATTACCTTTCGGCCAAGGCCGAGTACGACCGCATCGTCGGCCGCGAACACGGAAATAAATAAAAAACAGGATAAAGAACGTATGAAAAAAATCGTGATTTTGTGCATCGCCGCCGTCTCTTTCGCCGGCTGCACGGGTAAGAAAGGCGTGACCGCCGTTGTGGAAGACAAAGGCGTGCTGACCAAAAGCGCCGTTGCCGAAGAGGCTTCGGTGCAGCTTACGGAGGTCTTCACTTCCGAGATCGAGCCTTACAAGGAGAACGACATCACTCCGGCGGCTTCGGGCGTGCACATCGACAGGATTTACGTCGAGGTGGGCGATCCGGTGCGCGAGGGGCAGCTCGTCGTGACGCTCGATCCCACGCAGTACACCCAGCAGCTGGTGCAGCTGAAGACCGTCGAGGACGACTACAACCGCCTGCTGCCGGTCTACGAGGCCGGAGGCATTTCGACCCAGCAGATCGAGCAGGCCAAGGCCCAGCTGGACGTGCAGCGCGAGGTGGTCGCCAACCTCAAGAAGAACATCGAGGTGCGTTCGCCCATTTCGGGCGTCGTCACGGCTCGCAACTACGAGTCCGGCGACCTGTTCGCCCAGCAGCCGATCCTGCACATCATGCAGATCGACCCGCTGAAGGTCATCGCCAACATTTCGGAGCAGTACTTCCCCAACGTGAAGGTGGGCATGCCGGTGAAGCTGGCCGTCGACATCTTCCCCGACGAGGAGTTCACGGGCACGGTGTCGCTGATCTATCCGGCGCTCGACCCCACGACCCGCACCTTCAAGGTCGAGGTCAAGGTCCCCAACGCCAAACGCACGCTGCGCCCGGGCATGTACGCCCGCACGACCTTCGACATGGGCAGCAAGGAGGGCGTGATGGTTCCCGACGTGGCCGTGCAGAAGCAGGTCGGCTCGGCCGAGCGTTACCTCTACGTCATCGTCGGCGACTCGGTTGCCGAGCGTCGCTCGGTCAAGGTGGGACGCCAGGTCGGCGACCGCGTGGACATCCTCTCGGGGATCGAAGCGGGCGAGCCGGTGGCCGTCACGGCGTTGTCGAAACTTTTCGACGGGGCCAAAGTGGATATTAAAAAAGACTAAAACAGCCCCTTTCCAATGAAAATTTACGAAAGCGCGGTCCGCAAACCGATCTCAACGATCCTGCTGTTCGTCGGCGTGATGGTCTTCGGACTCTTCTCGCTGATGAACCTGGCCGTAGACCAGTATCCCGAGATCGAGATACCCCAGATCTCGGTGATCACGATGTATCCGGGCGCCAACGCCGCCGACATCGAGACCAACATCACCCGTGTGCTGGAGGACAACCTCAACACGGTGAGCAACCTCAAGAAACTGACCTCCAAGTCGCAGGACAACGTCTCGATGATCACCGTCGAGTTCGAATACGGCTCCGACCTGAACGAAGGGGCCAACGAAATCCGCGACGTGGTGTCGCGCGTGCAGTCGCAGCTGCCCGACGACATCGACTATCCGACGATCTTCAAGTTCTCGACCTCGATGATCCCCGTGATGATGCTTGCCGTCACGGCCGAGGAGAGCTATCCGGCGCTGAACAAGATTCTCGACGACAAGCTGGTCAACGTGCTCAACCGCGTCGACGGCGTGGGCGCCGTGTCGATCATCGGCGCACCCGAACGCGAGGTGCAGGTCAATGTCGACCCGGCCAAACTGGAGGCTTACAACCTCACGGTCGAGCAGCTGGGGCAGATCATCGCCGCCGAGAACGTCAACATCCCCAGCGGCACGATCGACGTGGGCAACAACACCTTCAACATCAAGGCCGACGGCGAGTTCAAACTCTCGGACGAGATGCGCAAGGTCGTGGTGTCGAACGCCGGGGGCCGCACGGTGAGACTTTCGGACGTGGCCCAGATCCGCGATACGCTCGAAAAAGCCACGATGGACGAGCGCGTCAACGGCCAGCGGGGCGTGCGCGTGATGTTCCAGAAACAGTCGGGCGCCAACACCGTGAATATCGTCCACGAAATCCAGTCGCGCCTGCCGGAGATTCAGAAAACCCTCCCGAAGGATGTCAAGATGGAGCTGATTTTCGAAGGCTCGCAGGAGATCACCGACGCCATCGGGTCGCTCTCGGAGACCATTCTCTACGCCTTCATCTTCGTCGTGCTGGTGGTGATGGCCTTCCTCGGACGCTGGCGCGCGACGCTGATCATCTGTATGACGATCCCCGTGTCGCTGATCTGTTCGTTCATCTACCTCTTCGCCACCGGCTCCACGCTGAACATCATCTCGCTCTCGTCGCTCTCCATCGCCATCGGTATGGTGGTCGACGACGCCATCGTGGTTCTGGAGAACATTACGACGCATATCGAGCGCGGCTCGAACCCGAAGGAGGCCGCCATCTACGCCACCAACGAGGTGTGGCTGTCGGTCATCGCCACGACATTGGTGGTCGTCGCGGTGTTCCTGCCGCTGACGATGGTCCCGGGCATGGCGGGCATCCTGTTCCGCGAGCTGGGCTGGATCGTGACGATCGTGGTCTGCGTTTCGACTACGGCGGCCATTTCGCTGACCCCGATGATGTCGGCTTACCTCTTGAAACTCGAAGGCGGCCAGCACGACTACAAGGGCCTCGGCGTGATCTACAAGCCGATCGACCGGGCGCTCGAATGGCTCGACGACGCCTACGCCCGTTCGCTCGACTGGGTCGTACGCCACCGCCGGATCACCTTCTTCTCGATGATGTCGGTCTTCGTCGTGTCGCTGGGGCTGCTGACGCGGGTTCCCACCGAGTTCTTCCCGCCCTCGGACAACGGCCGCATTTCGGCCATGGTCGAGCTGGAGCAGAACGTCGGCGTCGACTACACGGCGCGCATCGCCCGGCAGATCGACAGCATCATCTATGCGAAATACCCCGAGATCGTGCTCGTCTCGGCGTCGGCCGGCGCCAACTCGTCGGACAACGCCTTCGCGGCGATGCAGACCACCGGTTCGCACATCATCAACTACAACGTGCGCCTGACCGGCGCGGAGGAGCGCGATCGGTCGATCTACGTCATCTCCGACCTGCTGCGCGGTGATCTCGACCGGATTCCCGAGATCCGCCAGTACACGGTCACTCCCGGCGGACAGTCGGGCAGCATGAGCGGTTCGGCGACGGTCAACGTCAAGGTCTTCGGTTATGACATGGACGTGACGAACGCCGTTGCCAACGACCTGAAGGAGAAGATGCGCCGTCTGGAGGGCGTTCGCGACGTGAAACTTTCGCGCGACGACCTGCGTCCCGAGTACAACGTGGTCTTCGACCGCGACCGGCTGTCGTACTACGGCATCAGCAGCGCCACGGCGTCGCAGGCCGTGCGCAACCGCATCGACGGCCTCGTGGCCTCGAAATACCGCGAGGACGGCGACGAGTACGACATCATCGTGCGTTATGCCGAGCCGTTCCGCAACCGCATCGAGGATGTCGAGAACATCACGCTCTACAACGCGCAGGGCCGCCCCGTGAAGCTCAAGGAGGTGGGAACCGTCGAGGAGGAGTACGCCGCGCCGATGATCGAGCGCGAGAACCGTCAGCGCGTCATTTCGGTCCAGTCGACCCTCGGGGCCGGCGTCGCGCTGGGCGACGTGGTGGCCGAGGTCGAAAAGCTCCTCGCCGACTATCCCGCGCCCGACGGCGTGGACCTCGAAGTGGGCGGTACGGTCGAGGATCAGGGCGACGCCTTCGGCGACCTGGGAACGCTGCTCATCCTGATCGTCATTCTGGTGTATATCGTGATGGCCACGCAGTTCGAGTCGCTCAAGTTCCCGTTCATCATCATGTTCACCATTCCGTTCGCCTTCACGGGCGTGTTCCTCGCGCTGTGGATGACCTCCACGCCGCTGTCGCTGATCGCCCTGATCGGCGCCATCATGCTGGTGGGCATCGTGACGAAGAACGGTATCGTGATGGTCGACTACATGAACCTCCTGATCGAGCGCGGCTCGGGCGTCTTCGACGCGGTGATCGCCGGCGGCAAGAGCCGTCTGCGTCCGGTGCTGATGACCTCGTTCACGACCATTCTGGGCATGCTGCCGCTGGCGATCGGCACGGGAGCGGGTTCGGAGACGTGGCAGCCGATGGGCATTGCCGTGATCGGCGGTCTGACGTTCTCGACCATCCTCACGCTGTTCATCGTTCCGGTGCTCTACTCGATCCTCGTGAACCGTTCGCAGCGCAAGGAGCGTGAGAAACTGGCGCGCCTCTCGGCCGAACACCAGGCAAGCAAGCATTGAAAGTGAAAAGCTGAATTAAAATTGATCGGTACTATGAAAGCAGTATTTTTGTCATACAACCAGGCGCTGACCGACCGGGTGAACGCCATCCTCGACGAGCAGGGTATCCGCGGCTTCACCAAATGGGCCTTGACCGAGGGCCGCGGCTCGGTCGACGGCGAACCCCACTACGGCACGCATGCGTGGCCTTCGATGAACGCCTCGATCCTGGCCATCGTCGACGACGAGAAGGTGGCTCCGCTGATGGACGCCTTCCGCGAAATGGACGCTGCGACCAGGATGCAGGGGGCCCGGGCGTTTGTCTGGAATATCGAAAGCGGATTCTGATTCCGCTGCTTGCGGCGCACCTGCCGCACATCCTTCCGGCGGGGCGGACGGATCGTACTCGGGTACGATCCTTTCGCCCCGTTTTTCACGACGCCCGGCATCTGCCCCGCACGGACCGGAATCCCGGTTTCGTCGGTTCCGCGATATTCGGAGACCGGAAGCCGTATTTGAAACGTATGCGGCAATGCGGTGCGAAAAATGAAGCAATGCATCACAAAGTGCCGGGAATTGCGCTATTTTTTCTACATTTGCATCCATGAAACTCACCTTTCTGGGAACCGGTACTTCGCAGGGCGTACCCGTCATCGGCTGCCGCTGCAAGGTATGCACGTCGGCGGACCGGCGCGACAACCGTCTGCGCACCTCGGCGATGGTCGAGACGCGGGGCGTGCGCATCGTCATCGACGCCGGACCCGATTTCCGCTACCAGATGCTCCGCACGGGCGTGCGGCATCTCGACGCCATTCTGCTGACTCACGAGCACAAGGACCATATCGGCGGTCTGGACGACGTGCGGGCTTTCAATTTCGTCGATTACCCGCCGACCGTCCACAAGGTCCATATCTGGGCCGCCCCGCGGGCGCTGGAGTGCGTGCGCAAGGATTTCGACTATGCCTTCGCGCAGGACAAATACCGCGGCGTGCCGGAGATCGAACTGCACGAAATCGACACCGCAAAGCCGTTCCGTGTCGGCGATGTGGAGATCGTGCCCGTGTCGGGCCACCATTCCGAACGCTTCGAGGTCACGGGCTTCCGCATCGGGCCGCTGGCCTACCTGACGGACTTCAAGACCATCGAAGACGCCGAGGCCGAAAAACTGCGCGGTACGGAGGTGCTGGCGGTCAATGCGCTGCGTTTCGCCCCGCATCCGTCGCATTTCAACCTCGCGGAGGCGCTGGCGCTGATCCGCCGCGTCGGGCCGCGCGAGGCCTATATCACGCATATGTCCCACGAAATAGGCCTGCATGCCGAGACGGAGGCGACGCTCCCGCCGGGCGTGCACCTGGCTTACGACGGGTTGGAGGTGGAAATTTAGGCTCGCATTCCGGCCGTATGCGGTAAGTTCCCGTCAAGGCGGGGGCGGGGCCGGACTTGTAGATGCGGCGGAACGCCGCGAAAACGGCGGGCGGAGATGCAAAACATGAATAAAAAAGATATGAAGACATTGGCAAATAAGGTAATCGTCATTACGGGCGCATCGTCGGGTATCGGCGAGGCGATGGCGAAGGTATACACCGCGCAGGGCGCAAAAGTGGTGCTCGGAGCGCGCAACGTGCAGAAATTGCAGCTTCTTGCGGGCGACATCCGCGCCCGGGGCGGGCAGGCGGCCTACTGCGGGGTGGACGTGACGAAGCCCGAGGAGTGCCGGGAGCTGATCGAAACCGCCGTGCGGGAGTTCGGCGGCATAGACGTGCTGATCTGCAATGCGGGTATTTCGATGCGCGCCATTTTCGACGACGTGGACCTCGGGGTGCTGCACCGGCTGATGGACGTCAACTTCTGGGGTACGGTCAACTGCTGCAAGTTCGCATTGCCGTATCTTCAGGCGTCGAAAGGCTCCGTCGTGGGCATTTCCTCCGTCGCCGGGCTGCACGGACTGCCGGGCCGCACGGGCTATTCGGCTTCGAAATACGCCATGACGGGATTCCTCGAAACGCTGCGTATTGAGAACCTCAAAAAGGGATTGCACGTGATGATCGCCTGTCCGGGTTTCACCGCTTCGAACGTCCGCTTCTCGGCCCTCACGGCCGACGGGAAGCAGCAGGGCGCCACGCCGCGCAACGAGTCGAAGATGATGACCCCCGAGGAGGTGGCCCGCATCGTGGCGAAGGGCATCCTCCGGCGCAAACGCCTCTGCCTGATGGATCAGAACCTGATCATCACGAATACAGTAGCTGCCTTATCGGAGCAAAATAGCAACTCATCAATTGAAAAGATTAAAAACATACTTGTTGAGACTTTCGTTTCTTTCAAACATCCGATTACCGAAGCATCTTTAAATAATGCCATTGTACAATTATATGTAGCACTGGAACGTATGCAGGACTGGTTCTTTATTGAACCATCCGACATGGAGATTGCCGAGAATCTGGAGCCGGAATATACGATTTCCAAAGAAATCTTCAGCCGGATAGGTAAAGAATTCTTCCTTCGCATTCCTGAGACTGAGATTAATTACTTTGCTTTATATATGAAGGGGCAAGGAAGCTTCAATTCTTCCGATGTCATTTCTTCCGATGTAGATAAGTTGATTCTGGATGCATTAGAAGAAATTCGTGACCAGTATAATATTGATCTTACTGACAATCTGAATCTTCGTATTGCATTGTCATTACATACTGCGTCACTGATTGTACGTATCAAATACAACATGCAGTTAAAGAACCATCTGGTAGATTATATCAAACAGACATTCCCGCAGGGATATGATCTTGGTATTTACTTTGCTTCGCATTTGCAGAAAGTATTTCATAAAAAAGTGACGGATGATGAGATCGCTTTCCTTGCAATTCATCTGTACACAGCTCTTGCAAACCAGCATCAAGAAGGCGAAACCAAGAAAGTGCTGGTAATATCTTCCATGCGCCAAAGTGAAAATATCCTACTGAAGCAAACACTTTTGAACTGGTTCTCTGATATTACTTCAGAGCTTACATTCAAGACACCAGAACAGATTGAAGATAAAGATATGGATGATTATGACATTTTTCTCACAACGGAACGCAATCATTATTACGATGCCGGACTTGCCTTTTATGTGGATCCTTTCCCGGGCCAGCAGGATTATCTAAACCTGAAACTTGCAATTGATGGTTTCCAGAGCATTGACGATATCACCTCTCTCTTCTATAAAAGCCTGTATTCTATTGGTGATGGTAAAAAGCGAGAAGAGATTGTTGAGACCATGTGTCAGAAATCCAGCGAATACTTTGAACTGGATACTGAAGAATTTAAAGATGCTGTATTTCAACGCGAAAATATGCGCAGCACCTACTGGGGTAACGGAATTGCCGTACCACATCCACTGACCGCCGTATCTTCTGACTCTTTCGTAGCTGTTACCGAATTGCCGCAAGCAGTTGTATGGGATGATCAGAAAAATATGGTCAATCTGGTCCTGATGGTCTGTGTTGGCAAGAACAGTTCCAAAGCTTTCCAAATATGGAACTATCTTGCCAAGGTATTCTCAAACAAACATTTCGTAGAACGTCTGCTTCCGGATCCGAGCTACGAACACTTTATTTCACTTCTTAAGGAAGCTATCGCCGGAAGCTTCAAGAAATAACAGGAGGTCATCAAATGACAATGACAGTAAATGAGACAATAGCCAAAACACAAAAGAAACGCGTAGGTCTGGTCAATAAGATTTCTGTAAGATATGCTCAGACTTTATTATCAGAAGACGAAAAGCCAAAGGCTGCTGTCATCGCGAATATTTATACTCGTCATGACAAATATCCAGGTGTAGTAGTTATCACTAACAAAAGAATTATTGCAGCATGCGGATTGCCGGGTATTAAACGCAGCATCTGTCTTCCAATCAAAGATCTGGAAAACTGTGAAGAATCCAGCATGCTTATGCAATATAAAGTTACTTTCAGAACCAGAAAAGAAGCCTTTGCAATGAACGTCGATCCAGATGTAGGTGATCGTCTCTCTCCATATATTGCAAAAATAAATGGAAATGACGTCGTATCTCTGAGATACGATCAAAAGGGTAAAATTCTGAGTTCAAATTTCATCAACCAGAAGCTTCTTAATCAGGCCAGGAAAGAAAAAGCCAAAGAATTCTCTGACAAAAAAGAGATCGAATTACAGAAAAAAGCTTCTATGGATTTTAACTCCGACGACTTTAACGACTAGACATTAATAAGGAGATTCATTATGGATTACATTATCAGTCCCTCCGTCATGTGTATGGATCTTATGAACCTTGGCGAGCAGATTAAGACACTTAACAAACACGTATCGATGTATCATGTAGACTTTATCGATGGCGTGTATCTCAAGAATTTTTCCATCACGCTGCCATTTATCGCGGCCATGCGCAAGATCACAGACGCTGCCCTCGATATTCACGTAATGTTAACCGATCCATTCTATTATCTGGATGATATGATCGAAGCCGGAAGCACTTATCTGTCCTTCCATTCGGAAATGCTCATGAATGAAGCATTCCGCACAGCGCACTACCTGCACAAACACGGGCGCAAGCTTGGCGTAGTCCTGGTACCGGGCGCTCCGATTGAAATGATCTATCCTTACATTTCACATCTGGACAAGATCACCGTCATGATGGTCGATCCGGGATTTTCTGGAGGTATCTTCGTCCCGGAAGCTCTTGATACCGTTCGTAAGCTGAAGGAATTAAGAAAAGAAAAAGGCTATCATTACATCGTAGAAGCTGATGGACAGTGTAACGAAAAACATTTCACGGAATTAAAGCAGGTCGGTGTGGAATCCTACATTGTCGGCAGCGGATTATTTGGTCTGATGAAACAAGGACTGACATTGGACGAAGCTTATTACCAGCTTATAAGAAATATTGAAAATGCATAAATTATGATAAAGAAAAAGACAGTGTTTCAAGGATGATTGTCCATCCACAAAACAATGTCTTTTTTTGCTTCCCTTCAGAGCAACCTTCAAGTTGCTATACAGCACTTTGAAGGTGTAGCGTATCCGCCAAATAGATTTAACAGGAAAAAGTCTCATTTGTGCAAGCACAATTTTCCTTTTCCTGTAAATCTGCTTGTCTCTGAACGGTCGCATATTAGGATACTATAAATAAGTAAATTAAGCTTCCTCATTTACGAATGCTACTACCTTCTTAGCAAGATCCTCTGTCACACCAAGGTCAGCCATCATAGACAGCATTGTGTAACGTGCGCGAGTCTCTTTTGCGTAAAGCATTGCATTGTACAGACGGTCATCATCAAATCCAATCTGTGATGGAAGGTATGGAGCATCCAGACTCTTCAGGATCTCGATCATACGAGCTGCTGTTGGCATGTTGTCATCCATCAGTTTAACGATCTCATCCCAGTGAGCTTCGATTGCATCGATACGTTTCAGTCTGCCATTCACCTCATTCTTCTGAGATTCATGCTCCAGTGCAATGATAGAGCTTGCAGATGCACCGTATACTTCATTGATCTTAGCTTCCCATGCTGCCTGATCGTAAGCTTTTGCTTTTTCACGTGCTGCATCGAAGTCTGGTCTATTCTCGCGCAGGAACTCTGTCATCTTCAGGATCATAACTGTACCTACAGCTACCTTTGTACCGTGAAGTACCGGGATCTTGCCTTCCTGAAGTTCCAGCGTCTCCCAGAAATGACACATATGATGCTCGCATCCTGCTGCCGGACGAGAGTTACCGATAAAGCTCATTGCTACACCAGTAAGTACAAGTCCTTCCATAATGTCTCCGATTACCTTCGGATCTCTTGATGCTACGTTATCAGCGTCAGCTAATACATTTTCAATACAATCCGTTACCAGATTTACAATTTCATCACAGTAGTACTCATCATTAACTACCTTAGAGATTCTCCAGTCATTCAGACATGTGAATTTACCAAGCAGATCTCCAAGTCCTGCAGATACCATTCTTGCAGGTGCTCCACAAAGAATATCTGTATCTCCGATAATAAACAGCGGTGTCTGAGCCGGGATTGTTGTCTTCATGCTGTTGATAATCAGAGCTGCTCCTGAAGAAGCAAATCCATCCATCGGTGCTGCTGTTGCAACGATTGCATAAGGAACTCCCATCTGGAAGCTGAAGAAACGGCACATATCGTTGATAGAACCTGTTCCTACTGCTACAACCAGATCACAATCTCTGTCTGCATCAATCATAAGTTCTCCCAGTGCTTTCTCGTCCGGGATAAATCTCTTTCCCTTGAATACATGTGCTTTTGCTTTGATTCCGGCATCTTTCAGGATGTTCATTACTTTCTCTCCCGCAATACCGTATGTAATCTCATCACATGCGATGTATAAATTCTTAAATCCGTATTTCTCTACATATTCTGGCAGTGCCTTCATAGCTCCTGCGCTAACTGTTACACCTTCCAGTGTAGTAGAATGTGTTCTTCCACATGAACAATCAAATGGTTTTCCAAGATAATCTGCAAGCTTTAATGTCTTACTCATCACACTAACCTTCCTTCAATTTAATAAAATCTGTTCTCTCTAAAAACGCAAACCAAAATTACAAGTCCACGCTATCCTTAACCTAGTCTATCAAACATAAAGCTTCAGACACTCCGAATAAAATTCGCAATGCAAAATATTTTTTTAACGACTTGCGCAAAAAAATTGCGTAATTGATATTCCAATTACGCAATCATTATTTGTAAGCTATTTCCTGCATTACCACACTGATTTATTTTTCCACTTCCCAATTTAGATCAGATTCATTGCCTGATTTACCGATTTTACACCAATGACTTCAATTCCTTCGATCTTTTTCAGCATATCTTTGGACACCTGCGGCATAATACATGTTTTAAATCCAAGCTTTCTTGCTTCTGCCACACGCTGTTCCGGCATACTCACCGCACGCACTTCGCCGCTCAGTCCCACTTCACCGAATACGATCGTTCCCGGCGAAATCGACTGGTTCTTGTAGCTGGACACGATCGCCATGACAATTCCCAGATCGATCGCAGGCTCATTCATGCGGATACCACCCGCAATATTGATATATGCATCGTAATTCGAAAGCGGAAGTCCCACTCGCTTTTCCAACACTGCCATCAGCAGGTTCACTCTATTATAATCTGTACCTGCTGCTGTACGCCTTGGCATACCAAAATTACTCCGACACACCAGTGCCTGAATCTCCATCAGGATCGGGCGTGTTCCTTCCATTGAGCATGCCACGACTGATCCGGATGCATCCTCCGGGCGACCGTTCAACATATATTCCGACGGATTCGGCACTTCCTCCAGTCCGGTCTCCCTCATTTCAAACACACCGATCTCATTGGTGGATCCAAAACGGTTCTTCACGCCTCTCAGAATACGATATGACGCATGACGGTCTCCTTCAAAATACAGCACGGTATCTACCATATGCTCCAACACTCTCGGCCCTGCCACGGTACCTTCCTTAGTCACATGACCTACAATAAATATGGTAATATTTAATCCCTTTGCAATCTGCATCAGCGTATTAGTCGCCTCTCGCACCTGCGACACACTTCCCGGTGCCGCTGTCACTTCCTCACTGTACATGGTCTGAATCGAGTCAATCACTGCCACCGCCGGATGCTCTCTCTCGATCACCTGGCGAATTGTTTCCAGATTCGTCTCACACAACAACAGCAGATGGTCACTGAATGTCCCCATCCGATTCGCTCTCAGTTTAATCTGCTTTAATGACTCCTCACCGGAAATGTAAAGCACCTTTCGTCCCTGATCTGATAACCGCTTACACACCTGCAACAGCAAGGTTGACTTCCCGATTCCC
>ERZ773188.1080-NODE-1080-length-32283-cov-5.444489_pt1 | contig 32283 bp, 25 predicted proteins | sample MGYA00581011_ERZ773188 | MGnify/ENA primary metagenome ERZ773188 (study PRJEB29015, sample SAMEA2737798) | human gut metagenome | biome: human gut; feature: human-associated habitat; material: faeces | place: China | collected 2012 ...
CCAAATCATCTTCGGAGAGCGGCTGCGCGGCATCGAACACCGCCAGCACCAGCCCGGCTTCGTCCAGCTTTTTCCAGCTGCGGCGGATACCCTCGGCTTCGATGGCATCGCCGTCGGCGCCCACGTCCCGCACACCGGCAGTATCAAACAGGTTCAGCCGGATCTCGCCCAGCTGGACGGCCTGCTCTACAATATCGCGGGTAGTACCTGCCACCGGCGTTACGATGGCCCGGTCAAAACCGGCCATCAGGTTCAACAGCGTACTTTTGCCCACGTTGGGGCGGCCCAGCAGCACACAATCCACGCCCCGGCGCAGCACCGCACCGGCACCATAACCACGGATCAGGCTGTCCAGCTCCGCTTTCTGGCCGCCCAGCGTTTTCAGCAGATGCTCATCGGAAAGTTCCGGCACGTCCTCCTCGGGGTAGTCGATCCAGGCTTCCCATTTTGCCAAGCGTTGCATTGTAAAGAATAAATGCCCTTTTCTGTCCATTAGGCTTCAGTGCATACCAAGTAGCCCAAGAGTTCCCTGTGTTTATGCCATTGCCAGGCAGAAATACGTGAACTTGATAGACAGATGCATTCTTGCCGCGGTAAAGGAGTTCCATAAGGCGATCCTCTTTTACAGCCCTAATCGAATTACGTGCTATCGTTTGGCAATGTTCCCACACTTCGCCTTCCGGGTGTTCCTCTGTGAGTGCAAGCCATTCCATCTTGGTTACTTTCTCAGCATCGTACTTCTTGGCTTTTTTGCCATCTGGATTCTCGGCAAGTCTTACTTGATATTCTAACGCCCACCCCATGTACTTCTTAGGAATGTAGCCCTCTATCTGTTTGCCATCCATCATAGTGAGGCGAACATGACGCATTTCTGGGTCGTCATTCTTGCGAGCGTGTGCAGCTATCGCTACCACCATTACTGCCATGAGCAGCCAAAACTTCATTGCTTTCATAATGATTCCTTTTAGTTGTTATTTATTGTTTGTCATCTAATACTTCTATCACTCGTTGTATCATAGAACTTCGGTTGTGTTCACCTAGTCCAATGAGTTTCTTTTCCCATTCCTGCGAAAGTCCTACACAATGGCAAAGTTCTCGGATAAAGGATTTGTCGCATTTCTTATAGGTATCTCCCAGACATATAAGCTTGCCATCAGTCTGTCTGACATAGAAGTCGCAAGCCGTCTTGCTTGGGATGAAAAACATTGCTGCTGCTGTGTTACATTGCCAAGCTTTCATTCCTCCCATGTCCGTCACGGAATAACCTTGGGAGGCATAAATATAGACTTGCAATCGTGGGTGGTTGATATATAGCCAGCTCCATCCCACATTTTCCAAAGGAACAAGTGTGCGTACGTTTTGCTTGGAGGTTGCATTCCACACCACTACAGAATCAATGTTGGCGAAAGGTATCACATCGCTAGTGCATTGGCGAGAAAAGAAGTTTCTATAAACTTGAACATCCTTTTTCTTGCGTGGCAAGTCTATTCGGTCATTACTTTCATAGAGTTGCTGGATACCATTCTTTAGGTACACTCGTCCCTCGCATGATTGAGCTTGTATGCTAATAGTTCCTATATAAGCAAACAAAATGCTAATGATGAGATATATTCGCCCCAAATTTACCTCCTCATGCACGGCATTTTTGATCTTTCGGATGGTCTTGCCATTGGAAAGACGCCAACCTTCTATTTCTTCATATTTGCACATAAGCGATTTCTCTTGATAATTATTGCAAATATACGAGGAAACTTTCTGATTACCAAATAAATTAACCATTTTTTTTATAAAAATAGGCACGCATCCTTTCGGGGGCGTGCCTATAACCTTATTATTATATTATACCTTTATATTCATCATGTTGCCACGTAAGCGGAGGATGAATTTCTCGCGCTTGCCCTTGAGTAGATTTCCGTTGATGCGTTTCTGCTTGATGAACTGGTCTATGGCAGCAGAATGTCCGATTTATGTATTTGATGTATGATGGCTGCAAAGGTAGGAATATTCGTCGTATTTCCTTTGTCAAATGTATTCTTTCCTTTATTATTTGTTTCATTTTGGCTTTCCATGCGGTTTCGGTACGTCTTTTTCCTTAAATGTTTTGTGTTTTCAGAGAAAAGTATTAATTTTGCAACATAAAAATAAGATAGAAAATATGATAGACAAACCGACGATAGCACGTATCATGGACTCCACCAAGATAGAAGAGGTGGTGTCCGAATTCGTCACGCTCAAAAAGCGCGGCATCAACTATGTCGGCTTGTGTCCTTTCCATAACGATTCCCATCCATCCTTCTCCGTTTCTCCTACGCGTGGCATCTGCCACTGCTTTACCTGTGGCAAGGGTGGAAACGCCATCAACTTCCTGATGGAGCTGGAGCAGATGACCTATCCTGAGGCTCTGAGATGGCTGGCTAACAAATACCATATCGAGATTCAGGAACGCGAGATGACCAACGAGGAGAAGCAGCGCGAAAATGAACGCGAATCGATGTTCATCGTGAATGAATGGGCGGCGAAATACTTCCAGGACATCCTGCAGAATGATGTGGATGGTAGAGCCATCGGCATGCAGTATTTCAGAAGCCGAGGATTCAGAGACGACATCATCCGGAAATTCCAGCTGGGATTCGCCCTGAACCAGCGCACGGCGCTCTTCGACGAGGCGGTGAAGAAAGGATATCAGCCGAAATACCTGGTGGATACCGGTCTCTGCTTCAAGGTGGACAAGGAGGAAGCGGGCAACAAGAGCGGACAGGACAAGTATCTGGACCGATTCTCCGGGCGCGCCATCTTCCCGTGGCTGAGTGTGAGCGGAAAGGTGGTGGCTTTCGGCGGACGTGTGCTGGATACCCGTACCAAGGGTGTGAGCCAGAAATACGTGAACTCGCCCGACAGTATCATCTACCACAAGGAGCGGGAACTCTACGGGCTGTATCAGGCAAAGAAGGCCATCGCCAAGGAAGACTGCGTGTATATGGTGGAGGGATATACGGATGTAATCTCCATGCACCAGTGCGGCATCGAAAACGTGGTGGCTAACTCGGGTACGGCGCTGAGCATCCATCAGATCAGACTGCTCCACCGATTCACCAGCAACATCGTATTGCTCTACGACGGCGATGCTGCGGGCGTGCATGCAGCGCTGCGAGGTACCGACATGCTGCTGGAGGAGGAGATGAACGTGAAGGTGCTCTTCCTGCCGGATGGAAACGACCCTGACAGCTTTGCCCGAAGCCATACCGCTGCAGATTTCAGAAAATACATAGAGGAAAACCAGAAGGACTTCATACAGTTTAAGACCGACCTCTCGCTGAACGGCGTGACCGATCCGGTGAAGAGAAGCCAGGCGATCAACAGCATCGTGGAGAGCATCTCGAAGATCAAGAACCAGATTACCCGAGCCTCTTACATCACCGACTGCGCCCACCGGCTGGGCGTGAACGAGGCGATTATCGTGAATGCGCTGAACAACTTCGTGAGAAACGGCATGAGCGAGCAGGTGAAGGCTGAACGGCGCGCAGCTGGGCTGAGAGACCCGAAGGCTACTGCCCCACAGCAGGGAATGCAGGCTGCCATGAGGGGCGTGACGCCGCTGGACAAGCTGCTGGAGGTGGAAGACCTGCTGGTGAAGCTGATCATACACCACGGAGAAAAGCATATCGTGGTGAAGGATGTGGAGGGCAACGATATTGAACTGCCGATAGCACAATATATCTATCTGGATATGTCGGGCGATGAATTCAGATTCCATAACGAGCTTTATAACAAAATCTTGCAGGAAACGCTGGAGCATCTGGAGGATGAGAACTTCGTGGCGGAAAACTATTTTGCCAACCATCCGAATCCGGAGGTGAGTAGGATTGCCAGTCTGCCGACGGGAGAACAGGAGGTTTCTACGGCGAGTCTGCAGCTGCAGCTGAACGCTGAAAAGCTGCGCCAGTTTGTCTTCAAGGATCTGCTGAGCTTCCGCACACATTATATCGCACAGCGACTGATAGAGGTGCAGCAGGAATTTGCCAGAAATCCTTCGAACAGGGAGCTGGTGGAAGAGTTTATGAAACTGAAGAAGATGAACTCGCTGCTTGCCAGCCAGACCAACTCGGTATTCAACTAGATAAAAAAAGAAAGGTATGATATATATTCATTGGATTTATCTCTTGCTTTATATGGCAATCATGATTCCCGCTATCATCACCGTCTTGATGGACAACCGACAGCCCGCCAAGACGATGGCGTGGATTCTTGTGCTCGCTTTCATGCCTTTCGTGGGAATCATCTTCTACATCTTCTTCGGGCAGAACACGAGAAAGGAACGGCTGATCAGCGATAGAAGCATGGACCAGTTGACCAAGCGATCGATGCTGGAGTTTGCCGAGCAGGAGAATCTGCATATCCCAGCCAACAACAAGCCGCTGATGAATCTCTTTACCAATCAGAACTGGGCATTCCCGTTTAAGGACAATCAGGTGGATATCTTTACAGATGGTTATGAATTCATCTTCTCCTTATTATATAATATAGGTAAGGCTCAGCATCACATCCATCTGGATACCTACATCTTCGAGGATGATGCCCTGGGCTATCTGGTGGCTGATGCCCTGATAGACAAGGCGGAACAGGGAGTGGAAGTCAGACTGATATACGATGACGTGGGCTGCTGGAAGGTGAAGGATGCCTTCTTTGAGCGCATGAGGGAAGCGGGCATCGATGTGCATTCGTTTATGCCGGTAAGGTTTCCGGCGTTTACCAGCAAGGTGAACTACCGCAATCACCGCAAGATATGCGTGATAGACGGCAGGGTAGGATTTATCGGTGGCATGAACATCGCCAAGCGCTATGTGAAGGGCACCGGGAAGCAGAAGTGGCGCGATACGCATCTGAGGATAGAGGGCGGAGGCGTGTATGCCCTGCAGCGTGCTTTCCTGATAGACTGGTATTTTGTGGATCGCACCTTGGTGTCAAACCGAAAGTATTATCCTCCGGTGGATTCGAAAATCAGGAATAATTGTCTGGTGCAGGTAGTAACGAGCAGTCCGATTGCTCCATGGCCTGATATCATGCAGGGATATGTGCGCATTCTGCTCCAGGCGCAGAAGTATGTGTATATGGAGACGCCTTATTTCCTGCCTACCGAACCTGTGCTCTTTGCGATGCGCACGGCGGCGCTGGCGGGAGTAGATATCCGTTTGCTGATGCCTAGACATTCAGATGCCAGGATGGTGGAGTGGGCTTCGCGTTCTTATCTGATGGAGGCGATAGAGGCTGGCGTGAAGGTTTATCTCTATACGGGTGGATTCAATCACAGCAAGTTGCTGGTGAGCGATGATAACCTCTGTACCGTGGGCAGCACGAATGTGGATTTCCGCAGTTTCGAGAATAATTTCGAGGCGAATGCCTTCTTCTATGATGAGGAAATGGCGCAGAGAATCAAGCGGATTTATCTGAAGGATGAATCCAGCAGCATTCTGGTGGATGATGTGGCGTATTTCGTAAGGCGCCCGTTCCTGAAAAGATTGTTCGAGAGTATTGTAAGATTGCTTTCGCCGCTGCTGTAATTAGGCACGGATTTTTATTAAGCCGTGCCTAAATTTGCTTTTATCTGAATATCGAGAAGTTTACGCTTCCGTAACTTCTATGCTCCAGGAATCTTGGATGGTCGGAGAAATCGTAGTTCTTGCCATGCTCGAAAACGAAGATGCCCTCTTCGTTGAGAAGATCGCCATTGAGTACGAGGTCTGGAATCTCGGGGAGCTTCTCCAGTGCGTATGGCGGATCGGCAAAGATGAAATCGAACTTCTGCTTGCAGGTTCTCAGAAAGCGGAATACATCGCCGCGAATCAGAAGATCCCTGTCTTCGCCCAGTTTCTTGAAACACTCGCGGATGAAGTTGGCATGGTCTCGGTCGGCCTCTACGCTGATCACTCGGCTGCATCCACGGGATACCAGTTCCAGCGAGATGCTGCCTGTGCCGGCAAAGAGGTCGAGGGCTGTGGCATCCTCGAAATCGATGTAATTCTGCAAAACATTAAAGATGTTCTCCTTTGCGAAATCTGTAGTTGGTCGCGCCTTGAACGAACGTGGTATGTCGAAGTGGCGACCCTTATATTGTCCTGTTATGATTCTCATAATTAACTTTTAACTATCAACTTTTAACTATCAATTTTTAACAATCAGCTTTTAACAATCAACTCCTACTTGCTTAAGTAGAGCGTCAGCAGATCGAACGGCATTCCCTTGATTTCCGTGATGGGCGCACGATTGAATTCGGCGCTTGGATTCAGGAGAAAAGTCTTCTTGACATAGAGCTTGGCATTGTAGAGAAACCAATCCTTATCCGGAATATCGCCCGAAACATGCAGCTCATCCTGCATCTGCTGCAATCCCAGCTGCTTCCATGCGAAGAGGATGAAGTAGAGTGCATCCTTGGCATGATCAGCCTGGAAGGAATTGTAGAACTTGAATCTGTTTTTCTCGAAACAGAAGATGTCCACCTTCTTGTCGTGGAAATACGCATAGAGCTTGTGGTAGATACCCGTGAAGCTGCGCTTGTGCAGATAGTTCCACATCGGCTGCATGATAGGAGTGAAGCGCACATCCTGGAAGTTGTCTTCTATCACCATCTTCAGATCCTTGTTGATCGGGAAAACGGCCACCACATTCAGATTCGGCTGCACCCTGTAAAGGATGGCATCGCTGTGGCTGCCCGTGAAGGCATGCTGATAGAGCACGGTGAGGTCTTCCTCGTGGAATTCCTCTATAGGTACCAGCAGGATAGGCGTATCGATATAGACACGCACCTTCTGATAGCCGCGCTGCAGGAGTTCGCTTTCGCCGAAAGCCTGTCTGAGGTTGGCTGCTATCGATACACCGCTTTTCACGGTGTAAGGTTCGTATATCAACTGGTGCTCGGCTTCGCGATCTACAACCGAGAAGCTGAGTGTATTCTTGCTCACACGGATGGTGAGTCGTGCTTGCTGTGTTCTTTTTTTACCAATTACTTGCATTGTCGTTGTCTTTGGTGATGTCTCCGATCTTTAATCCAGGAAAGTTGCCGGCATCGGAAGCTTTTTCTGTTACCTGTTGGATCGCCTCCTCGTTGAGACCATCGAGATAGTCTTCGTAGGTGGCTCCGCATTCCATCAGCGGAATCTGCTTTCCGCTTTTATGGATGATGGTAGTGGCGGCGAGCGAGAATTTCCTGCCATCGGAATAAGGGATGAGGGTATCCTCAGCCTTGAGATACTTCGCCTTGATGAGGATAGCGAAATCGCCGGTATAGACTCCGTGCTTCGCCCTGTATCTTTCTTCGGCAGAACGGATGAGCATCAGTTTCTCCTTCACCTCGGCTTCGCGGTTCGCCATCTGTTTCTCGAAGATGAGAGGCTGGCTGATACTGAGAGCGCAAAGCAGCATCATGATAATGACGCAGGCGCCCAGGATGGCATTATTGTTTATTTTTCTTAATTTCATTCTCATTTCAATTAGTACTTTTGCATCTGCTTCTGCAGCTTATCTTCTGCAAAGATAATGCAAGTGAGCGCAATGAAAGCTTGCTTTCACATTGCCGAGTGCAGCTTATCTTCTGCAAAGATACAACAAAAAGTTGAAAATCAGTAATAATTAAAGCAAAATTGTTGAAGATGACTGAATTATGTCGGTGAATGGGGTTTTCCATAAAGACATCAGAAGATAGGAAAATGCCAGTTTAAGACAGACTTTCGTTACTATAACGTTACTGCTTTTTGACGATGATGAATGGGCGATAATTACAGAATTAAAAGGCAAAAGTATCTAATAATTAGAAGATTGCCAAGAAAACTCGGAAGATTCTTTTATGCGTGATTCCAATGCTTTGATTCGCTTGGAATCGCGGAACAAATAAGAGCTATAAGTGTGTTAAAAAATGACTGGAAAACAACAATTAGTTTATTGCTAACTATTAAGAAATAGGAACTTGAATTAAAATGGAATTGATAGTAACGTATCAGTTCTCAAATAATAGGAAGTAGACCAATTTACAGAAGGTTCTTTTTAGTTATAGCCAAGACTGCACAAAGGCTTACGCAGTGCTGAAACATCAAAAGTTCCAATTTGCTGTACAATGATGTGCGCTCACCTTGGCAGTCTTGGCATGGCAGACTAAATTATGAGCTATTATAATTTGTCTGCCCAGAATCCTGAACTCTTATTACCTTAAAATGATTTCATGTGAATGAAAAGCTTATGGCAACTATATCAATAACTTGGATTCTGTTTTAATTTCTTGTTTAAATCCAGACATCTTTGTGGTATTGGGAAAACCGTTGTAAACCCGGTAGACTCCTTTTCTAATGGAGTTCTTTGATCATATGCCTTGGTATATTTGCCAAAACGGATGAGATCTTGACGTCTCCAACCTTCCCAAACCAATTCCAGCAGACGCTCCTTTAGAATGTTGTCCAAATTGGCTTCCACATGAGGCATTCCTACTCGGTCTCTTATAGCGTTCAGCTCTATAGAACCATCCTCGCCATTGCGAACTTTCGCCTCGGCTTCCATCAACAGCGCGTCACCATATCTAAAAAGGACGATATCGTTGTCAACTTGCCGTCCGTCCGAATAGGCGGTTCGGTCAACCTCGTATTTGCCTACACGGGCGCCTGCCGTCTGTTTATATGGGCTGTCGCTGAGGTTCAGTTTCAGTTCAAGCGGCATATACACCAACGGCTTCCCGTTGTCCAAATATATCTTCTTTCCGTCAACAAGCACGGTATCTGCATAGAAGTTTATCTTGAATCTATTGTCAACATTGTCCGTTCCGTAACCGAAAGCCTTGACGGTTGAAACAGTTGCACATGTGCCGTTTTCGGAAGAACCACCATAAGCTCCGCCATGTTTGTAGTGGCGTGAGCGGAAAAGATAGTGGTATTCGTTCAAATATAAGTTCTTGTCCAATGGGATTGTGAAGATGTTCTCCTTGGAATTTTCATTATGAACCGCAAAGTTCGATGCGTAGTCGCTCTCCAACTCATAGCCTTCTTGCCGCAGTTGCTCGCAATACCAGATGCAGGTTTCCCAAGCGTTCTTTTTCTCGCCATTTACATTGAAGTAAATGCTTTTCCCGTCCTGACGCTTGCCGTCGGTCCAGTTATCATCCGTATATATTTCCGCATTCAAGGCAAGCTTTGCAAGCAGAAAGTTTGCGACTGGGCGTGTCACACGTCCGTAATAGTCACCTTCTTTGTTGGAATGCTCATCGGCGAGCTGTGGGGTAACATCCTGCAACTCGTCAACAATAAACTTGAATACCTCACTTCTTTCGCTTTGCGTTACCTGCTCCAATTTCACGTCGTATGATGTCACGATAGGAACACGCCCGAACATATCCATCGCATAATAGTAGAACAAGGCTCGTACAGCTCTTACCTCTGCCGTGAAATCTCTTGTCTGTTCTGCTGAAAGCAGAGTCTGATGGCTGTCAATGATAGAAAGCGACTGGTTAGATAAAACAATTACCTTGAAGAGGTATTTCCATACATTATATAAATTAATATCATTGGCATTCCACTTGTGCTGATACATGTTCTCCCACAAACCGCCATCATACCAGTCTCCACCACGGATTGGATTCATTGCCTCGTCAGTGGTCAAGGTATTGTAGTCGTAAATACCCCGGCAAGTTCCTTGAAGCCCTTCCGACTCCTGATTGCTCCCTATGTAGTTGTACAGGGAAGCTACTGCGTTTTTGTATATATTATCAGCATTGTTGTAGATAGCCTCCTGGTCCAGCTGGTCTTTGGGATGCTCTTCCAGACAGCTACTGAAACAAAGCATTAACGGTGCTGCTAATATGTATTTAATAATAGTCTTCATACTCTTTTCGTTTTAAAATTGTACACTCAGTCCCAATGAGTAAGTACGGTATAATGGATAGTTGCGCTTGTCGTCAATACCCATCGTACTGTTGACAACATAGCTATTTATCATTGGTGTCAAACCTTTATATCCGGTGATTGTTCCAATGTTGCTAATGTTGCATGATACACGCAAGGAACGAATAAGCTTGTTCCTCAAAGGCACATTGTAGCCTATTGTCAGATGCTCGAAGTTCAGGTAGTCACCTTTTTCAAGCCAATAGTCAGAGACTCTCTGATCTACGATATTCTTCTTTGGAGCATCCTTCAAGACATTGTAGTCTGGGAAGCAAGCCATGCTTGTGTAAGCCAGTCCTGTTCCGTTGAAAATTTTGTGCCCGAATGCTCCATTCATCTGTATGGAGACATAGTAATTCTTGTATCTGAAACTGATGTTTGAGCCAAGGATCACCTTTGGTGTGGCTTGTCCTGCAATGTATCGGTCGCCTCCATCGCTTAAGTCCACATTGCCATTATGGTCAAGGTCCTCTATGTCGTAAAAATAGCTGCCGTTCTCGTTCTTGACAAGTCCCTTGCAATGGGGTAGGTAGAAAACGCCAAGCGGCTGTCCAACTATCTGATAGACCACGTTGTTGTCGCCGCCGTTTTGACCAGCACCATCCAATGATCCAATAGCGGTGATGTTTGCTGCCGACATGCTCATTCCCTTGTAATCTCCACTTAGCGAGATAAGTTTGTTGCTTTGAAACGACAGGTTCATATTGATGTTAAGATCCATGTCCTTCTTGCTGATTGGCTGCACGGACAAGCCCAGCTCAAATCCGCGGTTTGACATTGAACCGATGTTTGCCAGCAATGTATTGTATGCGAATGGTGGAACCGGAACCTCATAGGCGTAGAGCATGTCGGTGGTCTTGGAATAGTAATACTCCGCTGTAAGCATCAGCCTGTTGGCAAAGAGACCAATGTCCGCACCGAGGTTAAACGTTGTCTTCGTTTCCCACTTCAAATCAGGATTGTTGTTTCTTACCATACCAAGGGTTACTGTTGGAGAACTCTTTACCGGAACAATGCCAGTCTGCCTTACGGTGTTCATGGTTGTGTAGGCGGAGATACCGCCAAGGTTGCCCGCCTGTCCCAAACCAGTGCGGAGTTTAAGCATTGACAGCGGTTTTATGTTGGCAAGGAAGCTTTCCTTCTTCATGTCCCAAGTGAATGATACAGATGGGAAGAATCCCCATGTGTTGTTGTCACCAACCATTGACGATCCGTCACCGCGTGCATTAACTGCTAAGGTATATCTGTCAAGCAGATTATAAGTGATGCTTCCCATTACAGAAGCCAGAGATTGGTCTTCGTAAGTGCTTTCTGTTCCACCGTATGGACGGGCTGCTGTAGCACCCAGATTGTCGTAATGAAAATCGTTTGTAGGTATTCCCTTGGCATACACCCAGAAAGCAGTTTTTCTCAGTTTTCTGTATTCACTGCTTACTCCAGCAGAGACCTTATGTATGCCGAACTCTTTGTTGAAATCAAGAGATACATTGCCAAGCCATTCCTCTTTCTTGAACTCTCCACGGTACACGTTGCCTTGTGCCCATACCCATGTCGGACAGAATTGTCCGTTTTCGGTAGATCCATACAGGTAAGAGCCGAAGGTGGATACACGCCAGTTCTTATTAAAATCGTAGCTCAGCTTTATGTGTGCGTCAAAGTTCAAATCCTTGGAGTCGTTTTTCTCTTCAAGCAATATCCCGGGTGGGTTGACATGCGTTGCCGATTCGTTTTTTAGCCAGTTTCCATGCTCGTCAGTACCTGCAGGGAAAGTTGGATTCTGGCATGCTGCGGAATAGAACAGCATCTGCGTATCAAAGATGTCATGGTTCTTGAATGAAGAGCCGAAAACTCCGAATTCTCCGGTTAGTCTGTCATTGAAGGCTTTCTGGGTTACATCAACTTTGGCAACAAAAACGTTATAGTCCATCTTCTTGATGATGGTGTTGTGGTCCATTACTCCGAAAGATGCACGATAGTTTGACTGTGGCGTACCTCCGCTGAATGCAAGGTAATGATTGTTCACCAACCCCGTGCGTGTTATCACCTTGTAGTTATCGGTATTGAAACCTCCGTTGTTGCAATAGATACCCAATGCCTTTGCCGTTGCAACATATTCAGCAGCATTGAGCATCTCCAGGTGTTTGTACATCTGCTCAAAACCCACATTACCCTCATACGAGATTTGGAATCCTCTTCCTGTGCCTTTCTTGGTTTTCACCTCTATAACACCAGACGCTCCACGTGAACCATACATGGCGGTCTCCGCAGCATTCTTTAATATACGAAAACTCTCGATGTCTGCAGGATAGATGGTTGATAGGGTAAGTACGTCAGAAGTAACCCCATCAATCAACACTAAAGGGTCATTGCCACCGATGATGGAGGTTGTACCACGTACTCGCACACTATTGAGCATAGCCATGCGATCAAGACCGTTAGATGTCACGTTGACACCAGCAGCCTGACCACTCAACACGTCAAGGGCGTTGTTGGCCGCACCCTTGTTGGAATGATTTCCAACTATCTTTATAATATTACTTCCATTGTCAATGGAATCTTTCCGTTCTGCAGGAACTTGCTTTTGTGCATGAGCCAAAGAACTGCAAAAGAGCGCAATGAGAAGTAATGTAAAGTCTTTTTTGCTCTTTGCCATTTTCTATTTCTATTACTTTGGTTATGGATTATTTCCGATAAGCAAAGATAAGGTGCAATACATTAAAAAACGTATACAAACCCCAATATTTATGCATTATTAACGATAAAGAAGTAAGTGCGTAGAGTATTACTCCATAACAGTTGTACCTGCCAATGAATGTAACGGTTTACGGAGTTTTTGAGGATGTAAAATATTTATAATTTTCATTGTTACATCACAGATCAGTAGCCATTTTATGTCTTTGTATCTTAATGTTATCGCCTTCAAGAACAATGGTAAATTCAAGTGGTCGCAGACGACACGATAACGTATGGCTACAAAAGTACCGACCGCAGTCGCCTCAATGCCTTGGTCGCACAGAAAGGAAACTGTGACGACATCATCATCGTCAAACATGGACTTTTAACGGATATCTCATTCACGAACCTTGCCATATTTGATGGCAAACATTGGGTGACTCCCAGACATCCCTTATTGCCAGGCACAAAAAGAGCCGCACTATTGGACAAGGGAATAATACAAAAAGCAGATATTACATTGAAAAATTTGCGAAATGCCAACAAGGTAAGTCTTTTTAATGCGATGATTGACTTTGGTGAAATAGAAATAGCAATAGAGAATGTCCACTTTTGAGCATTCTCTATTTCTTCTGATAAACAAGATATTTTATGGTTGTAGCGAACATGGCTACTAAAATATTTGGCGTTATCAAATAAATACCATATCTTTGCAACCGCAAAAGTTGTTTGAACCATTATGCAAAGTAAAGCAGGCAGAAGTAGTCTGACTTTCGCTAAATCGTTACCATAAATAAACCAGTCGAAACAACTATGCTGATTATTAGACTGATACAACTTTTTTGATTATCTTCTGCAAAGATAATGCAAACGAGCGCAATGAAAGCTTGCTTTCAGATTGCCGAGTGCAGCTTATCTTCTGTAAAGAAGATGCAAAACGGAGACAACGCAAAATATTTGGTGTTGAAATTATTAATTATTAAAGGATAAATAACAAATTGATGATAATAGACGAGCTAAAATATAAGATATTGCAGCAATTTGGCTTTCCGCCAACCCAGGAACAGGCACATGCCCTGGAGGTGTTTGCTGAGTTTCTTACCGATAGAGATCCGCATGCCGTGATGATTCTACGAGGTAGTGCGGGTACGGGTAAGACAACGCTCTCGGGTGCCATCGTCAGGACCCTGAAGGAGATTCGTCAGAAGGTGATGCTCCTGGCACCTACGGGTAGGGCTGCGAAGGTGTTCTCGCTGAACAGCGGTTCGCCTGCCTATACCATCCATCGCCGTATCTATCGTGAAAAATCGTTTTCGGGGGTAGAGGGACAGTTTAATCTGAATGATAATCTCTATACCGATACGCTTTTCATGGTAGATGAGGCGTCGATGATTGCCAATATGGGATTGGGAGGGATGAGCTTCGGAAGCGGATGCCTGTTGGATGACCTGGTGCATTTCGTGTATCAGGGACGGAACGACCGCTTGCTGCTGATAGGTGACAAGGCGCAGTTGCCTCCTGTAGGCGAGGAGGAATCGCCTGCCTTGCATGCAGCGATGCTGGAGGGATATGGACTGAAGGTGTATGAATGTGATCTGAACGAGGTGCTCCGACAGAGCGAGGAATCGGGTATTCTCTATAATGCCACGATGATCAGACAGATGATTACGCATGATGACATTACCCAACTTCCGAAGATTCATTTCGCTGGCTATTCGGATATCAAGCCGATGCCTGGAGCCGAACTGATAGAGGCTTTGGCCGACAGCTATCACCATGTGGGTCTGGACGATACCATCGTGGTGACTCGCAGCAACAAGCGTGCAAACATCTTCAATCAGGGCATCCGCAATATGGTGCTGGATAGGGAGGAAGAGCTTTCGCAGGGCGATATCCTGATGATTGTGAAGAACAATTATTACTGGATGGAAGAAGAGAGGAAGAGTAATAATAAACTTCAAAACAACGAGATTCCTGCTTTTCTGGCGAATGGCGATCGGGCGAAAGTGCTGAAGGTGCGCCGCCGCATTGACCTCTATGGCTTCCGCTTTGCCACGCTGCTGCTCCAGTTTCCCGATTACGGCAACTATGAGCTGGAAGCTACAGTGCTGCTGGATACATTGACGAGTGAGGCGCCTGCCCTGACCCATGAACAGCAGGAGCAGCTCTTCCATCAGATAGAAGAGGATTATCAGAATATTCCGCTCAAGGCAGATAGGATGAAGGCAATCCGACAGGATCAGTTCTTCAATGCTCTGCAGGTGAAATTCGCATACGCCGTAACCTGCCACAAGGCGCAGGGCGGACAGTGGGCACATGTGTATGTGGATCAGGGGTATATGACGGATGATATGCTGAATCCCGATTATATCCACTGGCTCTATACCGCCTTTACGCGAGCTACGGAAATGCTGTATCTGGTGAACTGGCCGGAGACGCAGACGGTTCAATGTTAGAGAAAAAAGTAAATAAATGACAGAAAGTTTGATAGTCTGAGAAAAAAGTCGTACTTTTGCAACGAATTTATTAATTTATCATATATAAAGAAGTAAATGGAAAATAGAAAAGTAGCTTTAATTACAGGTATCACAGGTCAGGATGGCTCTTACTTAGCCGAATTGTTGTTGAGTAAGGGGTATGATGTTCACGGAACAATCCGTCGCTCATCTACCGACTATCGCGAGCGCATCGCACATTTGGAGGGTACCCCAAACTTTCACCTTCATTATGCCGACCTCGGTGACTCTATGAGCATCATCCAGGTGATGAACAAGGTGAAACCAACCGAAGTTTATAACCTCGCAGCTCAGAGCCACGTACAGGTGAGCTTCGACTCTCCTGAGTTTACTGCCGACGTAGATGCAACAGGTGTGCTCCGTATCCTGGAGGCTATCCGCCAGTGCGGTTTGACCGATACCTGCCGCATGTATCAAGCTTCCACATCTGAGCTTTATGGTAAGGTAGAGGAGGTTCCTCAGAACGAGAACACTCCATTTCATCCTTATTCTCCATACGCAGTTGCCAAGCAGTATGGCTTCTGGATTGTCAAGGAGTATCGTGAGGCATATAATATGTTCTGCTGCTCGGGTATTCTCTTCAATCACGAGAGTGAGCGCCGTGGTGAGACTTTCGTAACCCGCAAGATTACATTGGCTGCAGCTCGTATCAAGCAGGGCAAGCAGAGCAAGCTCTATCTCGGTAACCTGGATTCTCTCCGTGACTGGGGTTATGCCAAGGATTACGTAGAGTGTATGTGGTTGATTCTCCAGGCTGAGAAGCCAGAGGATTTCGTGATTGCAACAGGTAAGCAGCACTCAGTTCGTGAGTTCGCTCAGTTGGCTTTCCACTATGTAGGCATCGAGCTGAAGTGGGAAGGCAAGAACGAGAACGAGAAGGGTATCTGCGTTGAGGGTCCTGAGGAACTCATTGGCAAGACACTCGTTGAGGTTTCTCCAGATTTCTATCGTCCTACCGACGTGGTTAACCTCTGGGGTGACCCAACAAAGGCAAAGGCTAAGCTCGGCTGGAATCCAAACACCACCTCTTTCGAAGATCTCGTCAAGATCATGGTAGAGAGCGATATGGCAAAGGTGGCTGCCGAGGCTGCCGGTGAGAAGGTTCGCTGCAACCTCGTGGAATACTTGGAGAAGGGTATTGTTAAGTAATAGTTAACAGTTGATAGTTAACGGTTGATAGTTTACAATAATAATCAATGTTATCAAAAGATTCAAAGATTTATATAGCAGGACACCATGGACTCGTGGGTTCTGCTATCTGGAATAACCTCGAGAAGAGAGGCTATCACAATCTGGTGGGTCGTTCTCACAAAGAACTCGACTTGACCGACCAGTATGCAGTTGAGAAGTTCTTTGATGAGGAGAAGCCGGATGCTGTGGTCTTGGCTGCAGCCTTCGTGGGCGGTATCATGGCGAATTCGCTCTATCGTGCCGACTTCATCATGCAGAACATGAAGATGCAGTGCAACGTAATCAGTAACGCTTATTCTCATGGTGTGAAGAAGCTCCTCTTCCTGGGCTCTACCTGCATCTATCCGAAGGATGCTCCGCAGCCAATGAAGGAGGATGTGCTCCTCACTTCTCCGCTGGAATACACCAACGAGGAATATGCCATCGCCAAGATTGCCGGACTGAAGATGTGCGAGAGCTACAACCTTCAGTATGGTACCAACTATATCGCTGTGATGCCAACCAACCTCTATGGTCCGAACGATAACTTCCACTTGGAGAATAGTCACGTGATGCCTGCGATGATGCGCAAGATCTATCTTGCCAAGCTCATCCACGACGGCGACTGGCACAGCATCGAGGTAGATATGAACAAGCGTCCTATCAATCCTACAGACAAGCTCCGTGCCATCATCGGCGAGGGCAATGTGGATGGAAGCAACTCTCATGAGCGCATTCTGAAGGCATTGGAGTTCTATGGTATCTATGATAATAAGGTAGTGCTCTGGGGAACCGGAACACCGCTTCGTGAGTTCCTCTGGAGCGAGGATATGGCTGATGCCAGCGTACATGTGCTCTTGAATGTGGATTTCAAGGACATCATCGGTATCGAGAAGTACAGTTCTGTATTCTATGGTGCCAAGGTAGATGGTGCCGTGGATAGAAACAATTCAGAGGGTCGTGGCGGTGCCATCCCATCTCTGGGTGAGATTCGCAACTGCCACATCAATGTGGGAACCGGTAAGGAACTTACCATCCGTGAGCTTTCTGAGCTTGTAGTAAAGGCTGTAGGTTTCGAGGGTGAGGTTGAGTTTGATGCCAGCAAACCAGATGGAACCCCAAGAAAGCTCATCTCAGTAGATAAGCTCCACAGCCTTGGATGGACTCACAAAGTTGAGATTGAGGATGGTGTGAAGAAGCTCTTCGACTGGTATCAGGAGAGTTTGAAAGACTAATCTTTTGGTAGAGAAATATGAAAAGCGATGGATTGCAGAAATCCATCGCTTTTTCGTTTTGTATTATCCGTGGATAATATAAAAACAAAAAATCCGATTCTCATAATGAAAACCGGATCTTTATATCTTTGAGTTATTTTTTGGGAAAAGTGGGTAGTGATGGATTCGAACCACCGAAGGCATAGCCAGCAGATTTACAGTCTGCCCCATTTGGCCACTCTGGTAACTACCCAAAAGCTTTTGATTTGCGAACATTCTTTATTTGGAAAAAGCTTTGTTCTTAAAAGCGAGTGCAAAGGTAGTGCTTTTTTTTCATTCCACCAAATTTTTCTGCATCTTTTTTCACTTTTTTCTCAAAAAACTTCATTTTTCCCCTAAAAAGAAGGCTTTTGCCCTTTCTGGGCGTGAGGGGTATGAGCTTTTATCCTTTTACTTTTTACCCTTTAACTTTTATAATGTGGTGTCTGCGATGTTTTCTCGACAATCTTCTGTGCTTGTAGTGCTCGATTTTCTTGATAGAAACGAAGACGGTTAAGCCCAAGACCACTGCAAGAAGGAAAATCACAATGCCACCACCCAGGTTGTCACCCTTTACTTTCGACCACATATCCAGAACTTCCGGAGTATGATCACCGGCATCATGAATCATCGCACATCTTGCCACTACCGTGCTGTCAGGATACATAATCGGGTTGAGATGCGCCTTTCTGCCTTCCTCTCCGAAGAAATAAGCCAGATTCACAGTCTCAGGATAAGCCTCCTTCTCGCTCATAGCTTCGAAGACCTTCTTGCCCGCTATACTGCTCACATATCCCGTGGTTTCCATATTGGCGAGAGCCACATCCTCTCGGCAGAGATAGTTGATGAAGTAGGAAGCAGCCTTCGGATTGCGGGAATACTTCGGAATCACCCATCCGTCGAACCATACATTGCTTCCCTCCTTAGGAACTTCGTATCCCAGATCTACGCCCACTTTCCCGGCTTCTTCTATCGCCCAGACCGCATCACCGCTCCAGGTCATGTTCAGATAGGCCTTGCCTTTGGTCATCGTCTCCTTGCCGAAATCAGCCTCCCATCCCTCGATGTTCGGTTTCAACGCTTTCAGCTGTTTCTCTACGATGGCAACTGCTTTTGGCGAATAATCGTTCATCAGTTCTGGAACGGTCACCTTGCCGGCAGCCAGTTCCTTGCGGTGCTCCCAGATCAGGGCGGTGCCGTAAGAATCGCGGTAGGAATCCTTCATCAGGAGCTTGCCACGATATCTGGGACTCCACAGCGTGCCCCAGGTTTGCGCATCTTTTATAGGTACGTGTACCTTATTATATAGGATGCCGCAGGTTCCCCACATATACGGAACGGCATAATTGTGGGCGATTCTGCCATGACTCGAGGTGGCGTCAATCTGCTTCACGATGTAAGGCGACACGTTCTTGAGATAATTCGGCGTCTTGCCGAAAGAGGTGTCGATAGGCAGCAGAAGGTCTTTGCGAAGCATTCGCTCGATGATGTATTCTGATGGGCACACCACATCATAATCTTCGTGACCACGCTCAATCTTGGTGAGCATCACTTCATTGATGTCGAAGGTCTGGTAGATGACGCGGATCTTCTTGCCCGTCTGCTCCTCATACCATTTCGGAAATTCAGCAAGAATATCCTCATCGATGTAATCTCCCCAGTTGTAAACCTTCAGAATCTCCTCTCTGTTCTCCTTATTGTAACAGGAAGAGAGCGGCAGAATCATCAGCAGGCTCAGGAAGAGAAAAGCAATTGTCTTAACTCCTTTAACTCCTAAAAATATCTTGTTCTTCATTCTTATTTCTTCTTGTTTTTATCCGAACGACGATTGATGATAATCAGCATCACGAGCACCAATACGAAGATGATCGTACTCAGCGGACGAAGTTCCGGCGTCAGGCCTCCCTTTCTGGCATCGGCATAGATGAAGGTGGAGAGTGTTTCCAATCCCTCGTTTCCGATGGTGAAGATGGTGACGGCGAAATCGTCGATACTCATCGTGATGGCGAGCATGAAGCCCGAAATCATACCGGGAAGAATCTCCGGAATAATCACCTTGCGCAATGCCTGCATTGGAGAAGCACCCAGGTCGAGTGCCGCCTCATAGAGGTTCGGGTTCATCTGCTTCAGTCTAGGCACCACACTCAGGATGACGTAAGGCAGACAGAAGGTGATGTGAGAGAGAACCACCGTGGTGTAGCCCTGCGGAATGCCCAGCGTGATGAAGAGTAGGAAGAGCGATATACCGATGATGATGTCGCCGTTCAGAATCGGGATATTGTTGACGAACTGGATGGCGTTTCTCGCATACCGGTTTCTCTGATTGTAGATTCCGATGGCGGTGAGGGTTCCGAAAATCGTAGATATGGTGGCGGTGATCAGTGCGATGGTGATTGTATTGATGAGTGCCGCCGTGAGTGAGTGGTGGGTACCTTCTACGAAGAGATTCTTGTAGAGCTGCAGCGAGAAGCCTGTCCAGTTGCCCATTACTCTAGCCTCGGTAAACGAGAAGATGACGATGATGAGGATAGGGGAGTAGAGCAGCAGCAGGAGCAGCCACAGATAACCCTGACAGAAAATCTTCTTCATCATATCCTTGGTAAACAGTGTATTCATCATCTGATACCTCCTTCCTGTTTACTGCCATCGCCTGCAATGAGGGTAGAGGCACCGATGAGGAAGAGCATGATGAGCGAGAGGGCTGCACCATAGTTCCACATCGAATTGTTGATGTTCTCCTGGATGGTGGTACCGAAGAGCTTGATATTGTTCATCGTGAGCAGCTCTGAGATGGCGAAGGTTGAGATGGTTGGCATGAACACCATCAGGATTCCGCTTGCCACGCCCGGCATCGACAGAGGCAGTATCACCTTATAGAACTGTTGCCAAGGCGATGCGCCCAGGTCTTCTGCAGCCTCGATATAACTGCGGTCCATCTTTTGGAGGGTGTTGTAGATTGGATAAATCATGAAGGGGATGAAGTTATATACCATACCGAACAACAGTGCTCCCTCGCCTAGTGGCAGGTCGGCGAAATCGAAGAGTGCCACGGTGGCGAGTGTTCTCACCAGGATGTTCACCCACATAGGCAGGATGAAGAGCATCACGATGGTGTTGGCATACTTCATCTTGGTCTGTGTGAGGATATACGCTGCCGGATAGCCCAGCAGGATACAGAGCAGGGTGTTGAGAAAGGCGATTCCGATGGAATACACAAAGGTATTGATGGCTTCGGGATGCGCCAGGAATTTCTGGAAATTATAGAGTGTGATGTGACCGTACTCATCGGTGAACGCGAAGAACACGATGAGCAGCAAGGGTAGTACCACGAAAATTGCCGCGAAGATGGCGTACGGAATCGACCAACTCTGTCGCGAAGAGATAAACTTAATGAGTTTCAATTTCTGATCTACAATTTTTTTATTTAAAAAGTAATATTCTCTCGAGGAATGGTGATTGCTACGTGGTCGCCCAGATCCCATACATCCTGTGTATCCACATAGAGCTTCTCGCCCCAGTCGGTGTCGATGGTCAGGTGATAGTGGTCGCCCTTGTAAAGGATGAAGCTGATGTCGCCCGTAAAGGTTCCTTCGCTCTCGTTGTCGAAGAGTTCGATCTTTCCGAAATCCACGTTGACATTGATCACTTCCTTGCCGTCTTCATCGGTATGAATCAGATTCTTCTTATCCTCCGGAATTTCTATCTGGTATTCGCAGCCCAGGAATTCGATGGTGTCGTCGCCATTCACCTTTGCTTCGAAGGTGTTGGTGGTGCGCTCCTTCTTCATAATGTGGATGTTGTCGGGAATCACGCTCATGCCGATGGTCTGTCCCACCTCGAAATGCTTGTAGTTCTGAATCAGAAATTCGCAACCCTTGTCGCTTTCGGCAAGCATCTCGTAGTGTACGCCCTTGAAGATGGAAGAGGTAATCTTGCCGACAAACTGGGCGTGCTCTGTGTCGGTGCTCACCTCGATGTCTTCCGGTCTGATCACTACATCTACTTCCTGGTTGCATCCGAATCCCTTATCCACACATGGAATTTCCGATCCGGCAACCTTTACCAGACAGTCGTGGATCATCGTTCCGCAGAGGATGTTGCTCTCACCGATGAAATCAGCCACAAACGAATTGGCTGGCTCGTTGTAGATATCGGTAGGCGTTCCTATCTGTTGGATTTCTCCCTCGCTCATCACCACGATGGTGTCGCTCAGGGTCAATGCTTCTTCCTGGTCGTGGGTAACATATACGAAGGTGATTCCCAGACGGTCGTGCATCTCCTTCAACTCCAGCTGCATGTCTTTTCTCATCTTGAGGTCGAGTGCAGCCAGCGGTTCATCGAGCAGGAGTACTTCCGGCTCGTTGACGATGGCACGGGCGATGGCGATACGCTGCTGCTGTCCGCCCGAAAGCGAGTTCACGTCGCGGTATTCGTAATCACTCATGTTCACCATTTTCAGGGCACGCTTCACCTTAGGCATAATCTGATCCTTCGGCGTGTTCTTGAGTTTCAAGCCGAAAGCGATGTTGTCAAATACATTGAGGTGAGGGAACAGGGCGTATTTCTGGAACACCGTGTTCACGTTTCGTTTGTAGGGTGGCAGGTTGGTAATGTCATTGCCGCTGATGGTTATCACGCCTTCTGTGGCTGTTTCGAATCCTGCCAAGAGTCTCAGAAGAGTAGTTTTTCCGCATCCCGAGGGACCGAGAATGGTCATGAATTCACCCTTTCTCACAAAGAGATTAATGTTGTTGAGGGCTGTTTTCTCGCCGAATCTTTTCGACACATTTTGTATGTCAATGATGTGCTGTGCAGTCTTGTTCATTTTATCGTTTAAATTTGGCTGCAAAGTTACTCAATTTCGACAAGAAAATGCTATAAAAATACAAAAAAAATAGTCTCTGCAAGTTACAATCGCATTGCAGAGGCTAAAAAAGTTTGATATGGAGATACAGAAGTCTAAACTTCTGCATATTTATTCGTAATATATGCAAGATAGGCTGTGTTGTTATGCAGGGAATGTGCTTCGCCCATCTTATTGAGGAGCATGGTAAGCTGTTCTATGCTTCTGTCGAAGTCATAGTTCTTCCATCTTGCCTTGAAGAAGAAACTCTTTGGAATGGCCAGATAGCTTTCATCGCTCTTCCAGAAGAGTACTGAGTCTGTATTTGTGTTAATATGCTGGCAGTCTGCATAGTTAATCACGTAGATATCCTTGTTGCTGCCAATGCATTTTGGGATATAGACGATGCGTCTGTTGGTGATAACCAGTCCCTCTGTCCGGTTGTTCCAGATAGAAGTATCGCGAGCCAGCAGAATGGTCTCGTCATTTCTCAACTTGAAGTTCTCTCTAAACATCTCCTCCACCTTGGCAGGAATGTCTAGGATGAAGCAATCTACATCATTACCCTGATGAATGATCGAAACATCGCCATAGCGATGAGCGCGTACGCCTTCTTCGAAAAGCTTCGTACAATGAAAATCGTAATCGTATCGTTCCATAAGTCCTCTGTTAAATATTATAAGTCATTTTATCATATTACTAATAATTGTATTTGCAATAACATCTGTCTTCTGCTAAGTACCAATCATTTACACTTTCTTGCCTCTCGTATAGCATCTTTTTTTAATAGCCGAGTGCAATGTCTCTTTGGCTGCAAATTTAAGGAAAAAAACGATAGGTTGCAAATTTTTGAGGAATTATTTTCTAAAAAGGAGGGAAATTAATCAAAATGAAACAAAATGAACCAAATTGAACCAGTTTTTGGAGATTTATTTTTGTTTTATGAACAAAATGCTGTACCTTTGCCGCCATGATTGTAACTGTAGAATGGATGGAAGAGTGGTTTCGGCGTTTCGACCACGACTACTTCGGGGGCAAACTGCCCGTTCCGGAGTTGGGGCTGACCCGTGCCAAGACCCGTTTGGGACAGCTTGCCTACAAGCGTGCCACCCGATGGGGGCGCACCAAACTCTATGATTTCAAGCTTTCCATGAGTACATATTACGATATGACCGACCGGCAGGCAAAGAGCGTCCTGCTCCACGAGATGATTCACTATATCATCGGCTTTACCGGTTTGAAGGATACGGCTCCTCACGGCATCGTGTTCAGGGGGATGATGGATAATCTGAACAGAAAATACGGTTGGGATATCCGGGTGATGACTTCCACCAAGGGCTGGAAGGTGAGTGAGCGGGTTGAGGAGAGGCAGAAGGCGAAGGGACCGCAAACCTATCTGATGCTTGCCATCGAAATGCAGGATGGCAAGCATTATCTTTCGCGTGTGAATCCCAGCTTTGCCCGCCGCATCGAATCGAAACTGGCTCTGGTTCGCGAGCTCCGTTCTCATCGCTGGTACACCACCCAGGAGTCTTATTTTGAGGATTATCCGCAGGTGAGAAGTCTTCGGGGCAGACGAATCTCGAAATCCGATTTCGAAAAGCTTCGGAATGTGTTGACTCCATTCGAAATGTAAGTCCTGCGATGTATGATTGATAAAATGTATTGTATATAATGAATTAGAAAAAATAGAGATATCGTATGAAAAGAATGATTACCATTGCCTTCATGATGACGGTTGTCGTGATGATGGCGCATGCTCAGGGAGCATTGAAGAGAGTGTATAATGAGACTATCGACCCGATGACTCAGATAGACGAGGGATTGCAGAAGGCGAAGGCTGAGGGCAAGTTCGTGATTTGTCAGGTGGGTGGCAACTGGTGCCCATGGTGCCTGCGCTTTGCCGATTTCGTAGAGAAGGATACGGCGGTGAACAAGGCGGTGAACGATAACTTCGTGTATCTTCACGTGAATTACAATCCTCGCAAGAAGGAAGGCGATGCTTCTGTTGAGAAGGCTGCGCAGCTGATGAAGCGATTGAATTATCCTCAGCGTTTCGGTTTCCCTGTCTTCGTGGTTCTGGACGAGAATGGAAATGTACTCCATATCCAGGATTCCAGCTTCCTGGAGCAGGGCAAGGGCTACGATGAGCAGAAGACACTCCGATTCCTGAAGAACTGGACTCCTAAGGCGGTGAGGCAGTAAGGTTTGCATGTAACTTTTATATGCCCTGTTTGCTGCAAAACGTCCTGAAAGGGCAGAAGCTCCTAGCCCAGGGTAACACCCTGGGTTTTTGTAGATGCAAGCCTGTCGCCCTGTAAGGGCAAAAGCTTTATAAAAGAAAAAAGCGTCCTCCTGATTTTTTGGGGGGACGCTTTTTTCTTATATGATTTTCTTTCTTACAATCCTCTTGCCTTTAGGAAACCAGAGGCATCTGGTTCCTTCATACCCGTGAAATCGGTGAACATTTCCATCTGGTCCTTGGTGTTGCCACGGCTCAGAACCTTGTCACGGAAAGCCTGACCGATGGCTGGATCCAAGGCACCGTGCTTGGCAAAGTAATCTGCCACGTTTACGGCGAGCACCTCTGTCCAGAGATAGCTGTAGTAACCGGCAGCATAACCGCCACCCCATACGTGATTGAAATAGGTGGTAGAGTAGCGAGGAGGAATCTGGGAATTGAGCAGGCCCACATTATTGAGGGCTTCCTTCTCGAAGGCACCTGCCATATATGGAGATGGAATCTCGTCTGGCGTCAACTCGTGCCAAGCCAGATCAAGGCAGGTAGCTGCAAGGTTCTCACCCAAAGCATAGGCTGGCTGGAAGTTGATGCTCTTCAGCATGCGCTCCTTCAGATCTGCTGGCATCGCTGCACCGGTTTCAGTGTGGCGGGCGTAGTGATCGAAGATTTCTGGGATGCTGGCAAATGACTCGTTAAACTGTGATGGCATTTCCACGAAGTCGCGGGCTACAGCTGTACCTGAAAGGGTATTGTAACCGCACTTTGACAACATGCCGTGGAGAGCGTGACCGAACTCATGGAACATGGTGCAAACCTCATCCCATGTAATCAGGGTAGGCTGACCCTCTGGAGCCTTGGCATTGTTGCATACATTATAGATAATAGGCAACTGTCCCCACTTGTCGCTCTGCTTGGCAAAAGCACTCATCCAGGCACCGCCACGCTTGGTAGGGCGACGGAAGTAGTCGCTGTAGAAGAGGGCGATAGGCTTGCCGCTCTTGTCGCTTACCTCGAATACCTTCATGTCCGGGTGATAGGTAGGAATATCCTTGCGCTGTTTGAAGTTCAGGCCATATACGCGATGAGCAGCATAGAATACACCGTTTATCTGAACGCTATCCACATTGAAGTAAGGCTTGATTTCATCGTCAGAGATATTGAGCATCTCCTTCTTCATCTTGGTAGAATAGTAGAAGCGGTCGTATGGCTGGAGCTTGAAGTCTTTGCCCTCGCTCTTCTGTGCGTAAGCCTCTATCTCGCGGGTCTCGGCATCAGCCTTAGGAGCGTATTCCTTGATGAGGCTCTGTAGGAAGTTGTTTACGTTCTTGGCATTCTTTGCCATCGTCTTCTCTAGAGAATAATCGGCATAGGTGCTGTAGCCCATCAACTGTCCCTTCTCGGCACGGAGCTTGGCAATCTCGGTTACAATAGGGAAGGTGTTGAACTGAGGATCGGTGCCGTCGGCACGGTGGATGCTTGCCATGTAAACCTTGCGGCGGAGCTCACGGTTCTGGAGATTGGTGAGGATAGCCTGCTGGGTAGTGTTCACGATGACGATGCAGTATGGAGCCTTGTTGCCCAGGCTTTCTGCGTCTTTCTTGCACTGTGCGATGTCGGCGTCGCTGAGTCCGGCAAGTTCTTCCTTGCTGTTCACCCAAACCACGGCGTTGTTGGTAGCTGCAGGAAGAAGATTGCCAAACTGTTCCTGGAGGTCTGAGATGCGGGTGTTAATCTGCTTCATGCGCTCCATTTTCTCTTGAGAGAGCAGGGCACCTGAGCGGACGAAGCCTTTGTAGATGACTTCGGTGAGTCGCTTGTCCTCGCCCTTGAGCTTGCTGTACTCATGGTCGTAAACATATTTAATACGTTCGAAGAGTTTCTGGTTGAATGAAATCTCGTTGTCGAGGTCGGTGAGCAAAGGCATCACCTTCTTCTGAGCCTCTGCGATTCCAGGAGTCTTGTGTGCGCTGGTAAGACCGAAGAATACATTGGAAACACGATCCAGCAACATACCGCTGTTCTCGTAAGCGAGGATGGTGTTCTGGAAGGTTGGCTTCTTCTTGTTGCTGATAATCTTCTGGATATTGGCACGCTGTTCCTTGATACCTGCTTCGAAGGCAGGGAGATAGTCGCTCTCCTGAATCTTGCTGAAATCAGGGGCACCGAAAGGAAGGCTGCTCTTTACCAGGAGAGGGTTCTGACGCTTGCCGCCTGCATTCTGGGCAAACGATGAGGTTGGCATCTGCAAGAGTGTTGCAGCCAAGCCGAGGGTAAGAAATGTCTTGTTGAAATTCATCATGTTTTTTGTTTGTTATTTTTTTTTGCAAAGATAATGCAAGCGAGCGCAATGAAAGCTTGCTTTCAAATTGCCGAGTGCAGCTTATCTTCTGCAAAGATACAACAAAAAGTTGAAAATCAATAATAATTGAAGCAAAATATTTATTGTGCGTTCATTTGCTTTTGGCACAATTATTTAACAGTAAGATTCTGGGTTTTTACCTCTTTACTGTTTCCTCCCACCATAATCTGGAAGTCGCCAGGTTCAATCACATGCTTTAATTCTGCGTTATAGAATTTGAGCATTTCAGGAGTGATGTCGAAGCTGATTTCCCTGCTTTCTCCTGCAGCCAGATGGATTCGCTGGAAACCTTTCAGTTCTTTGACAGGGCGAGAGATGCTGGCAACCATATCACGGATATAGAGCTGAACTACCTCGTCGGCATCACGGCTGCCTGTATTCTTTACGTTGATGGTGGCGGTAATCTTCCAGTCATCCATATTGACTTCATGGCTGCTCAGCTTCAAATTGCCATACTCGAAAGTGGTGTAGCTCAATCCATAGCCGAATGGATAGAGAGGACCATTGCTTACATCCAGACAATTGCTGGCAAACTTGGCAAATTTCTGATTGTCATCAGGTACTGGTCTTCCCGTATTCTGATGATTGTAGTAAAGAGGCTCCTGTCCGGTTGTCTTTGGCATGGAAGTGGTGAGCTTACCTGATGGAACCTTGTCGCCGAAGATGACGTCGCAAAGTGCATCTCCCACTTCAGAACCACCAAACCATACGTTCATGATGGCAGGAATGTGTTCATTCTCCCATGACAAAACCGTAGGACGACCGGCAAAGTTGAGCAATACGACTGGTTTTCCCGTCTTTGAGAGTTCTGCCAGAAGTTCCTGCTGCACATCCGGCATTTCCAGATTAGTGCGGCTTGCGCATTCACCGCTCATGTCGGCAGTTTCGTCCATGGCGCATACTATCACATCTGCTTCCTTTGCTATCTGCAGTGCCTCGTTCTTCATCTTTACCTCATCTCCCCAGGCGATAGACTTGCCCTGTTCGCCGTTCTTCTGAAGTTCCCTATCGCGCCAGATATTGCTGCCCTGTGCGTATAATAAGGTAGCTTTGCCATCGAGCGCTTTCTCCATCGCCTCCTTGATGGTGGTGTATTTCTCTGGAGCCTGAGCTACACTCCATGTGCCGGCAATATTGTTGCGGGTATCTGCAAGAGGACCAATCAGCGCTATCTTTCCCTGTTTCTTCAGAGGAAGAAGATTTCCTTCATTTTTCAGAAGCACGAAGGTCTCGGCTGCTACGTCGCGAGCTATCTGTCGGTTTTCGGCAGAGTAGATGTCGGTCTTGTTTCGCTTGGTATTGCAGTAGCGGTAAGGATTGCTGAACAATCCCAGTTTGTATTTTGCCTCGAGGATGCGGCGGCAGGCAGTGTTGATGTCTTCCTCCGTCACCTTGCCCTCTGCCACGCTTTGTGCCAGATGCTTGACGAAGGCATTGGAGCACATATCCATATCCGTACCAGCCAGGAGTGCCTGTTCTGATGCTTCTTTCAGATCCTTGGCAGTGCCGTGGTTCAGAATCTCGGCGATAGATGCATAATCTGTTACGAGAAAGCCCTTGAATCCCCATTGTTTTCTCAAGACATCGGTCATCATCCAGTGGTTGGCGGTGGCAGGGGTATAATCTATCAGGTTGAACGAAGACATTACGCTGCCTACGCCAGCCTTTACCACGGCTTCGTAAGGAGGCAGGTATTGGTTCATCATGCGTATGCGACTCATATCCACGGTGTTGTATTCCTTGCCGCTCTCCACGGCTCCGTAGAGGGCAAAGTGCTTGAGGCAAGCCATGATTCTATCTGCTCTCAAAATCTCCTCTGTGCGCATGTCGGCACCCTGGTAACCCTGTGTGAGTGCGGCACCCATCACGCCGCTCAGGTAAGGATCCTCTCCGTTACCCTCGCTGATTCGTCCCCATCGGGCATCGAGTGCAATATCTACCATGGGCGAGTAAGTCCAGTTGATTCCTGCAGCACTGGCTTCCTTTGCCGATACTTCGCCTACCTTCTTCATCGCTTCTGTATCCCAGGAGCAGGAGAGGGCGAGAGGGATAGGGAACATCGTCTCGTAACCATGGATTACGTCCATGCCCACCAGCAGCGGAATGCCCAGACGGCTGTTCTTGATGGCGATGTCCTGGAGAGCCTTGATTTTGTCGAGTCCCTTGATGTTAAATACGCCGCCCATGTTGCCTTTTGCAATGTCGCCACCTACCTGGGTGTCCAGGGCTCCACCGGTAGTGATATCGCCAGCCACCATCAGGTTGAGCTGACCGATTTTCTCCTGCAGAGTCATCTTTGCCATCAGCTGGTCGATATACTCCTTCATCGGCAGGATTTTACCTTTTTGAGTTGTTGTAGCAACTTTCTTCTTGCTGGCGGGTGTATGGGCGATGGCAGGAACCATCAGCGAGCCAGCCAGCAGAAATGATAGTGATATGAATGCTGTTCTCATGTTTATAATGTTAGTATGGTTATTATGCAACTTATATCATTGCTAGTATTGTTTTGCAAAAGTAATAAAAAAACTTGAGCCCACATAGCATAAAGGGTGAAAATGTGGATTTTTTTTCTGTTAAAGAAGGAAATAAGACTATATATGAACAAGCTAATGATATGATGCAAACCGATCATGAGTATATCGGCGAGTTATACGATTACTTTGATGCTGCGTTCCTGAAACTCTTCCTAAAGAATGGAGCCATCTGTGAAAGAGATGAATTTGAAACAAAGGTAAAGCAGATTGGAATGAGATGATATTCGATATAAGTTTAGTGCAAACTTATACCGGGTACAAAAATAAAAGGTTCCTTGATGGAGTTTGAAAATCTCCAAAGGAACCTTTTTTTGTTTTATTTCAGTTCAAACGCCTTTTTGAGTTTCAGCTGATCGGAAGCATTTCCGACGAGTGCCTCAAACTTGCCTGCTTCTGCCTTCCAGGATGCAGCTGTTTCATCATAGAAGCTGAGTGCCTGCTTATTGATGGTGATGTTTACATCCTTGCTCTCTCCCGGCTGCAGGTAAACCTTCTGGAATCCCTTCAGCTCCTTGTAAGGGCGATCGACAGAAGCCTTTACATCATGGATATAGAGCTGGATGGTTTCTGCACCGGCACGTTTGCCAGTGTTCTTTACATTCACGGTAAAGGTGATAGAGTCATTCAGATTCATCAAATTCTTATCACTGCGAAGATTAGAGATGGCAAACTGAGTGTAGCTCAATCCGTGTCCAAAGGCGAATGCTGGCTTGATGTTTTTCTTATCAGTCCAACGGTAACCTACGTAGATGCCTTCCTTATACTCCTCATCAATGATGTTGCCCTCAGTCTTGGCTCCACCTTCCTTGCGCCAGGTGCCCGGATAGGTGTTTAATGCGTGGGCACCCACTTCCTGCAATGAGTTTACCCATGTGAATGGTAATTTGCCGCTAGGATTCTTGTCGCCGGTGAGGATAGAAGCCAGAGCTTCACCGCTTTCGCTACCGATATACCATCCCTGTACGATACCTGCTACCTTCTCTTTCCAAGGCATAGCCACAGCATTACCCGAGATATTCACATAGATGAAGTTCTTATTGGTTTTAGCCAAAGCCTCGATGAGCTTGTCTTGAGCATATGGCAATTCAAGCTGTTTGCGGTCGTGACCTTCGCAATCCTGATAATCACTCTTGTTCAAGCCGCCAAACATCACCACGTAATCAGCATGCTTGGCTTTTTCTACGGTTTCGGCTATCAGTTCAGCCTCGCTGCGTTTGTCATCCAGATTCTGTCCAGTAGTTACGCCATTGTAATTTCCGCTTACATCGCCTACATAACCTCGGGCAAACTCCACTTCTACATTATCTTTTTCCAGTCGAGATTTTAATCCGTCGAGTGGCGAAATCTCCCGCTGTACCTTGAGAGAAGAGCTGCCTCCACCCACGGTCATCATTTTCACGGCATTTTCTCCTACTACCAAAACACGTTGTGTTTTCTGGGTATTGATAGGAAGCACATGGCTCTTGTTCTGGAGTAGTACGATGCCTTCTTCGGCAATCTGTCTGGCTGCAGCATAGTGACTTTCAGAACAGAGGAAACCGTGAGGACGGTTCGGATTCATGGTGGTGCGATAGAAGAGGCGCAATACGCGGCGCACCTTTTCATCCAACTCCTTGGTGGTGTATTTACCTTCCTGGATACCTTTTATATATGGTACGGCAAGGTAGTAATTATCGTAGGCATTGCTGGCACCCATGGTCAATCCGTTCGTCCATGTGCCGAACTCTATGTCGAGCCCGTTCTTCACGGCTTGGTCGGTATCGTGTGCGCCTCCCCAGTCGCTTACCACTACGCCGTCATATTTCCAGTCGCCCTTCAGAATCTTGTTCAGTGTCCACTGGTTGTGGCAGTTGTGTTCGTTCTTGTAGAGATTGTATGCACCCATGATTCCCCAAGTCTTACCTTTCTCTACAGCAGCCTTGAAGGCTGGGAGATAGATTTCATGGAGGGCACGGTCGCTCACGATGACGTTTACCTGATGACGGTATTCCTCCTCGTTATTGAGGCAGTAATGCTTTACGCAGGCTGATACTCCCTTAGACTGTAATCCTTGGATATAAGGTACAACCATGATGCTTGCCAGGTAAGGATCTTCACCCATATATTCGAAGTTGCGTCCGTTCAATGGGGTGCGATAGATGTTCACGCCAGGACCTAGAATCATGTCTTTTCCTCGATACAGTGCCTCTTCGCCTAATGCTTCTCCATAGATTCTGCTCATCTGTGGGTTCCAGGATGCTGCCAGGCAGGTGAGGGCAGGGAAGGCTACGCAGGAGTCATTGGTTTGGCCAGCCTGCTCCCATTCGTCCCACAATACATCAGGGCGAACACCATGAGGACCGTCATCTGTCCAGAAGTCAGGAAATCCCAAACGGGGAACTCCTGCAGAGGAAAACTTACTCTGTGCATGAATGATGCGAATCTTCTCTTGAAGTGTCATTCGGGCAATGGCATCGTCGATGCGTTGTTCTACAGGTTTGGTGTTGTCGAGATAGACAGGCAACTGACCAGTTTGTTGTGCGCTGGAGGTGGCTATAGCCGCCATCGATAGTGCGCAGGATAGAATGAAATGTTTCATGTTTCTTGTGAATATTATTTCTTATGAATATTAAATTGTTAGTTATGAAAATGCATATCTGTCATTTTCGGTTGCAAAGTTACTAAATAATAAGGTATAAACCGAGTGCTTGCAAAGAAAAAGTGGAAAAAAATATCTGTGATTTTTATCAATACTGCGTTAAATTAATATTTAATCGTCTGTAAATCAATAACTTATATT
>ERZ773188.1082-NODE-1082-length-32255-cov-3.540652_pt1 | contig 32255 bp, 24 predicted proteins | sample MGYA00581011_ERZ773188 | MGnify/ENA primary metagenome ERZ773188 (study PRJEB29015, sample SAMEA2737798) | human gut metagenome | biome: human gut; feature: human-associated habitat; material: faeces | place: China | collected 2012 ...
ATCTCTCTCTCCGGTGTTCCCTCCTGAAAAAGCTGTACCTCACTCTGCTCTTTATCATATGTTTTTCTGTGATAACGAAACAGATTCTTCTCCAGAAAGCCAAGGGCAGGCGAATCGGCAAACCGGGAACGGCTGCCGCTCTTTATCCAGACTGGTTCTTCCACATCTTTCGTAAATTCACTTAAAGAACGAATCATTTTATGACTCATATAAAATAATTCATGTGGCTTTCCCTTTGCCAAAAATTCTTCTCTGACATCCATCGTGACCGTCACGGAAACTTTTTTGCAGACTGCCAGAAGTTCCCGGATAACCGTATGCTGTACCGGTGTAAATCCCGTGTAACCATCAAGTATGACTGTACTGCCACGCAGTTTCCGTGAAAACGGAATTTCTTTTGCAAGAACTTCCAGAACTTCTTCTGATGTCATAAAATGATCTGACAGAAATTCCCGAAATGCCTGATAAAGGACAGACACATCTTTTAATTTCATCTGCAGAAGCGGCTTATCCTCTGCGTCATTGATCATCTTATCCATTTCTTCTTCATGGACTTCATACTGCATAAACTCCGAGAGCAGGGATTTCACTTCATCGAGATAGCCCGGCTTTTTCATCTGATTTTTCAGATAGACAAGTTTTTTCTGGTTCATTTGTACCAGTTTCAGAAGAACCATATTCTTTCCGGTCTCTTCCAGAACTTTCCGTGTATCACCGCCGACTTCTTCAAAAATACGGTACGCCAGTCGTTCAAAGCTCAGTACATCAATATTTAAGATTCCTTTTTGCGGATGCATTTCTACAAGTGTTTTCTGTGTCTGCATGGTAAACTGCTCCGGAACGATTACATAATACATATTTGTCGGCTTTCGTGAGGCTTCGCGTATCACATTCTGATATGCTGCGTACGATTTACCCGCGCCGGAATTTCCAATAATAAACTGAAGTGACATAAAAACCTCCCTGCTAAACATTTACTTTTATGATACATATTTCAGTAAAATACGAATAAGATATACAGAATCATATCCCGCAGTAACCCTGTGGCATCACACCGGGAACCGGACCATTGGATCAGGAGGCTTCAACATGAGTTCGAAAACCAAAATCATCGTCTTACATATGAAAGAGGTAATCTATACCGGAATTTTTCTGCTGCTCCTTGTGATCTTCGGGGTAGTAATGCTTCTTATGTTCGGCCCCGGAAAGTCTGAAACGGCATCCTCAGACACCGTTTCAAAATACACCCCCGGGATTTACCGGACCTCTATACGATTAAATAACAACAGCTTTGATATCGAAGTGACCGTCGATCAGGACAGTATCCGCTCGATTCATCTTGCCAACTTAAGTGAAAGTACTTCCGCCATGTTTCCGCTGGTAGAACCTGTGCTGGACTCACTCGCCAGCCAGATCTATTCTACTCAGTCACTGGAAAATCTGGAGTATTCCAGCGATCAAAAATACACAGCGCTCATGCTTATCCATGCCGTCGATAAAGCTGTCGCAAAAGCTGAAACTGCCGGTTAGATCCTGATCTGATCCAGTTCTTTCATCCATAATGTCGCGCACGCGTCACTCGGCATACGGAGATCTCCTCTCGGAGATACGGCAACGCTTCCGACTTTCGGTCCATCCGGCAGACAGGAACGTTTAAACTGCTGCATGAAAAATCTGCGATAGAATGTCTTAAGCCATTTCAGAATCGTCTCATCATCATATTCTCCTGAAAAGGCATTCTGCGCCAGACGGAAGATTTTTTTCGGCGGAAATGTCCAGCGGAGCATATAATATAAGAAAAAGTCGTGCAGTTCATACGGTCCTACAAGGTCTTCTGTCTTCTGTGAGATCACACCATCCTTCGGTGGCAGAAGTTCCGGACTTACCGGGGTATCCAGAATATCCAGAAGGATCTCTGCAAGTTTCTGATCTTCGCAGGTATCTGCATAATATCTTACCAGATGACGTACCAGCGTCTTCGGCACAGAACTGTTGACTGCATACATGGACATATGATCACCATTATAAGTTGCCCACCCAAGTGCCAGTTCGGAAAGGTCTCCTGTGCCAATGACAATACCGCCGGACTGGTTTGCAATATCCATCAGGATCTGCGTACGTTCCCTTGCCTGTCCGTTCTCATAAGTGACATCATGCACTTCCGAATCGTGTCCGATATCACGGAAATGCAGGTTGACCGCTTCACGGATATTGACTTCTTTCAGAGTTGCCCCCAGACATTCGCTTAACTGGCAGGCATTGTTATAGGTACGGTCAGTCGTTCCGAAGCATGGCATTGTAACAGCCGTGATCTTGCTTCTGTCCATACCAAGCATATCAAATGCACGTACGGTCACAAGAAGTGCCAGCGTGGAGTCCAGTCCACCGGACAGACCGATCACCGCATTCTGGCAGTGAATATGTGCAAGGCGTTTCTTAAGTCCCATTGCCTGAATATTCAGGATTTCGTCGCAGCGGCGCTCTCTTTCTTCTTTGATTCCCGGCACGAATGGTCTGGAATCAAATTTACGTGTAAGAACTGTCTCTGTATTTTCCAGTGTAAACGGTGCTTCGTTGTAACTGATTTCCTGTCCTTCCGGTGCCAGATCCGGTGCAAACTGACAGGTTGTCATTCTTCTTCGTTCATTGTCCAGGCGGTGAATATCAAGATCTGCATAAATCACACCATTGGCAAATCTTTTACTCTCTGCCAGAACAGAGCCGTTTTCTGCGATCAGATTATGTCCGCCATAAACGACGTCCTGTGTGGATTCACCTTCTCCTGCAGTTGCATAAATATAGCCGCAGAGAAGTCTTGCAGACTGTGCGCTCACCAGACTCTTACGGTAAGAATCCTTGCCTACAACTTCATCGCTTGCAGACAGATTGACGATCAGATTTGCACCGTGAAATGCATGTGCAACGCTCGGCGGATTCGGTACCCAGAGATCTTCACAGATTTCTGCTGCAATCTGCAGTTTCGGCATGTCTTCGCATGTAAAGATTGTATTCGGAGAAATCCAGATATCCTCCTCATAAAGCTCATCATCCATCTCGTCATCATCAAAAAGGTCTTCATCATCGAAGTCCTCGCCGCCGAAATCTTCATCATCAATTTCTTCGAGTTCTTCAAACTCATCAAAAGATGTCATCTCAATATCAAATTCCACGTCATCAAAATCGCTGTCATACCGTTCTTTGTACGCTTCGCGGTCAATGTGAACCGTGCCGTCGACATGCTCTCCGGAAGTAAAATATCTTGCCTCATAAAATTCATTATAGTTTGGCAGCCAGGTCTTCGGTACAAATCCAAGGATTTCACCGTGATTAAGTCCTGCTGCCACATTATAAAGCTTACCATTGTATTCTAACGGCAGTCCGACAAAAATCAGTGCGTCCACCTCTTTGGTTTCTTCTGCAATACGGACAAGCTGCACTTTCGCCTCTTCCAGAAGATTCTCCTGCCAGAAAAGATCTCCACAGGTATATGCAGTGATACAGAGTTCAGGAAATACCATAACCTTTGCGCCCTGCTCTTCCATCTCATGGATCATACGGATGATTTCTGTTGCATTATATTCGCAGTCAGCCACACGGACATCCGGTGTAGCGGCAGCTACCTTGATAAAACCGTCTTTCACAGCTTTTTCCTCCTATTTGCACTTTCTGAGAATTTCTTTTAACTCCTCTACACTGAAGATATAATTTTTATTACAGAAATGACAGTTCAGTTCTACTTCTTTGCCTTCCTGGATCAGTTCATTTAGTTCTTTACGTCCGATGCTGATCAGCGCACGCTCTACACGGCTCTTGCTGCAGTTACAGTAAAATTCTGTCGGGATCGTATCGTTGATTTCAATATCAAAGCCGTCAAGTACCTGTTCCAGAAGGCTCTCCGGTGTATGGCCCTGCTCCAGAAGTGTCGTTACGGACTGGATCTTCTGTACATTTTCTTCAAGTTTTGCAATCGTTTCTTCTTCTGCAAACGGCATCACCTGTACAATAAAACCACCAGCCTGACGTACGGTATTATCTTTGTTCATCAGAACACCGAGCCCCACTGCTGACGGCACCTGCTCACTCGCTGCAAAATAATAAGTAAGATCCTCTGCGATCTCTCCTGTCTGTAATGCGACCTGACCGACATACGGCTCTTTCAATCCCATATCCTTAATGACCTGAAGAAAACCATTGCCGACAGCACCGGATACATCCAGTTTGCCTTTCGCATTTGCCGGAATAATTACTTCCGGATTTCCCACATACCCCTTGACACGTCCTTTAGAATCTGCAGTAACGGTAATTCCCTGAATCAGTCCGTCACCTTTTACCTGCAGTGTCAGGATGTCTTTGTCTCCCTTCATCATCACACCCATCATAGAACCGGCTGTGAGAAGACGTCCCAGCGCGGCAGTTGCCACCGGACTTGTGTTGTGATCCTGTCTTGCAGTCTCCACGGTTTCTGTTGTAACTGCTGCAAACGCACGGATCTGGCTGTCCGCAGCAATCGCTCTTACTATATAATCTTTCATATTATTTCTGTACCTCTTTTATTTTTTTTTTCCTTTTTCCCTTGCAACAAAAAACATTCTCTCGCTGTCCTTCGTAGCAGGTTCCATCGTATACGCATCATAAACCGCCAGAAGATCCATACCTGCTTCTTTTATCAGTGATTCGATTTCTTCCTGCGGATAGGCTTTCTGGCAGTGGACTTCCTCGCATTTTTCATACAGGCCATCCTCTCTCGGAAGAAAAACAGCAAGCTCATAATAATTCAGGCCTTCTTCTTCATCAAAACTGTTGTCCCAGATGAAGCTGCCCTCCTCACGGTTCTCGGCAATTGTCGTATCGCCCATAAGGTCTCTGTACTTATGTACGGTATTCATATCAAAAAGAAAAATACCTTCCGGATCCAGATAGTTATTTACCAGACGAAATACCTGAAGAAGTTCTTCTCTCTCCGTGATATAATTCAGGCTGTCACACACACTGACCACCGCACGTACCGTACCATATAATTCAAATCCCTGCATATCCTGTAAAAGATAGAGAATATCCTGCCCGGATTCTACTCTCTTTTCCATTGCCTCTGCAAGCATTTCCTCGGAATTGTCCACACCAATCATATCATAACCCCGATCTGCAAGCAATCCCGTCATCGTACCTGTACCACATCCAAGTTCCAGGACGAGTCCGTCTGTAATTCCGTATTCTTTCAGGCGGTCTGTAACATAGTCTGCCCATCCTTCGTAATCAATATTGTCCATGAACAGATCATAGACCTGCGCAAATTTACTGTATGCTTCCATTTTCTTCCTCTCCTGCTGGTAAAAAAGGCAGATGATCTCTCACCTGCCTCTTTTGTGTCTTTGTTATCCTTTTACTGAACAGGCATATAATATACGTCTGCTGCTTCTCCGTGCCAGTAATAGCTGTTGCCATTTGCATCGTATGCATCCTGCTCATCAGCGAAGCTATAGGTATTTCCGTCAAAATCCACCCAGTTTCCGTTACCGTCCGGCTGAATAACGAGTGGATGTCCGTCAGAATTGCGGTAGATGGTTCTTGTCTCATCGGTGTTGGAAAGCTGCTCCTCTGTAAATCCACCGGAATTCGTGGATGTGTCTGTAGAAGCAGTTCCATTATCTGCAGCCTGTGAAGCATCGTTCGAACTTCCATCGGCAGTTGTTCCGTCAGTGGAAGCGGATGCATCTGTATTTCCTGCGTTATCAGAAGCTGCTGCACCGGAATTGTCTGCTGCTGCGTTGTCTGCGGAGCTGTTATCTGCTGCCGGAGCCGCCTGCTTCGGTGCTGCTTCTTTCAGTGAAGAATCTCCCAGAATCTGGAAGGAAGCGACTGCTGCCTTGATAGAATCCAGTGCATCTTCGCTCTTTACAGAAGCTTCGATATTATAATATTCGGTATCGTTGGCAAATACTTTGTGAACCACATAAAGGTCTCCGCCACTCTTATCTGTATTCAGCATTTTGGTTGTGTAGCTGTATACACCAATTCCGTTGACATCATTGGATGTATAATCCTGAATTTCAAAATCAGTGCCATTTACTTTGTCACCATCTGCCTGATCAAGTGAAACTGCCATGTCCTGTGTGCTCGGGATCACAGTAGAAGCCATGGTATCCTCACCCTGTCCGTGCAGGATCAGAATGTTTCCGACATTCGGAGACTCAAAGCTTACCATATCTGTCTCGTCTGACTTATTGGACCATGTTGCATCCGGAAGGTTGATCGCGATTGACTTATCTGCGGATGTATAAGTTGTGCTCTGTACATTCGGTGCGATCGTCGGTTCTATAGTCGGAGCCGGTGTTGCAGTCGGTTCTGCTGTCGGTGTCACGGCTACAGCCGGAGTGTCTTCTTTTTTATCATTACCGCCAAAGCTACATGCAGACATCAGTACAGATGCCGTTATCACCATTGCTGTCATTGCAAGTAATTTTTTATTCTTCATAATAACATTCTCCTTATAAAATGATAATGTTTATACTCTTTCCCTCGTGCTATATTTTACAGTTATATCCCATCAGTGTCAATGAAAAACCGTATAGTTTGGCAAAGCTTACTTTGAATTTTCCATCATATACATATGCAGTTCATGCAGTGCTCGCGTCGCTGTAATATACTTTGCCTGGCATTGAAGACCGCTTTCTCTGTCCTCTTCAAATATGCCAAATACCTGATCGAATTCCAGACCTTTTGCAAGATAAAAAGTCGTCACAGTCAGTCCTTTCTTAAAGCTCTGGCTGTCGCGGTTCATGTAGCAAAGCTGGTTTTCTGCCTCCGGGGCAATTTCTTTCAGTCTCTTTTCTATATAAAGGAAAGCGTGTTCTGCTTCCCTTTCTGTAAGAAAGATCAGAGCTTCTGTCTCAAACTCTTCCCGACGGTTCAGCCATTTTTCAAGAACAGTCTCAAGTGCTTCCTCTGTCGACGAAAATGTCCGCTCATCTACCGGCTCACCATGACGCTCGAACAGCTCCATATCCTCAATTCCGGTAAGATGATTCGCATACTGTGCAACCTCCATCGTATTACGATAACTTCTGTTCATCACAATCTTGCGAATATCTTTCCCGAATATCTTCGGAAGAAATTTCAGCACATCCTGTGTCTCGTCTTCCATTGTCTGGGCCTTATCTCCCAGAATGGTCATCCTGCATGGAAACATTTTATGAATTAGCAGATACTGAATCCATGAATAATCCTGCATCTCATCCACCACAACATGCTTGATCCCGTGATGGTTTCGGCACTGGTACAGTGTGTACTTAAGATAAAGCACCGGATATACATCTTCATATCGGAGGCGGCGCTTCTCAATCTGGCAGTGTGGAAGCGGCCGGTATCCTTCTTTCTCAAGAAAACGGCTGTACAGCACATAACAGTCTCTTGTCTCGTACATGCTTCTGAAGCATTCCATTACTTCTTCACGTTCTTCATCAGAAAGATCTCTGTCTCTCAGTGTCTCCACCTGGTCAATAAAATATTCTGCGACAGAATGCATTCTGGAAAGAAGCGGTACATCCAGAAATTTAAAATAAAACAGATCAATAATCTCTTTTTCGCTCAGTGTACAGCCTCTGTATTCCACATCACGGAAATTCATCAGCTCGTCTTCCAGTCTGAGGACAAAACCATCCAGCTTCGAAACAAATTCCGGTGACTGTTTCTCTCTGCATATCTCCTGTATCTTCGGATTGAGCACCGTGCGTTCGATCTGGTCGTAGCGATCCTCACAGTCACCGACAATTTCCTTAAGTTCTCTGTATGCAAACAGGTCAAAACTCATCTCTCGGATGTTTTCCTCGCCCAGTTCCGGAAGGATATGTGAAATGTAATCTGCAAAGACTCCGTTCGGTGACAGGATCAGTACATTTGATGATTTCAGGTTTTCTCTGTCATGGTACAGAAGATATGCAATTCTGTGCAGGGCTACGGATGTCTTACCGCTTCCTGCCGCTCCCTGAATCACCATGATCTTGTCTTTGGTATTTCGGATGATCTCATTTTGCTCTTTCTGAATCGTCCGGACGATATTTTTGAGCTGTACTTCTCCGTTGCTTCCAAGCTCTGCTCCGAGAATTTCGTCGTCTATCTTGACATCGCTTTCAAATTCATAGAGCATCTTGCCTTTACGGATCTTGTACTGCCATTTTGAAGTCACTTCACCTTCAAAAATTCCTGACGGTGCCTCATAAGACGCCGGCCCTTTATCGTAATCATAAAAAAGTCCGCTCACCGGTGCTCTCCAGTCATACACAAGCGGAAGGCTTCCTGCACTCTCGGAGAGATTGCCGATTCCGATATAAAAGGTCTCTGCCTCCTCATCTCCGTCATACCGGAAATCCACTCTGCCGAAGAATGGCGAGTCCTGCATCTTTTTGAAGCGTTTGCGAAGGCGGAACTGCTCTTCGTTGGCATTCATCTGGCGAAAAAGTGCCTGCTGATTATCATAATCCTCATATCCGTACTGATCCATCTCGGTATAGTTTTCCCAGTAGTATTCATGCATGTCCTCGATTTCTTTCTCGCCTTCGAGAATTGCCGCATCTGCCTGGGCAAGACGGTCATTCAGACATTTCAATACATATTGCAGATATTCCCTGCCGTTTTTTATATTTTCCATGAAATTGATCACTGCTCCTCGTTGTCTTATGCAGGAAAATCATGTCGTATTGTTACATGATTTCTCCTATTTTATCATATAAAGTCTGCTCCTCTGTAAGCAGCTTGTTTCCTGTTTGTAACTGTGGCTTAATATTATACCGAAAAAAAGAGGTTATGACAAGGATAATAAATAAACTGATAAGAGTCTGTGCAGATAAAAAAATGTCGTGTGCGGCAACGGCTTCAGAGTCCGGAAATACTACGGATCTACTCTGCCTGTTAAAACCATGAATGCAAAAGCACACAACTCGCTAACGCTCAGACAATGTGCTTTTGATTCATAACACAGACAGACTACATCCAAGTATTTCTACGAACTCTTGCAGATGTTTCCGTACACGACATTTTTCTTCTACACAGTTCCTCTTCTTCCCTCATTTATTATGCCGCGGGAGGCGGTCTCCGTCCAAGCCGCTCCTCCGCCTCCTCGAATAAAATACGGAGATGGATAGGTAAAAGAAAAACTCCCGTCAGGAATGCCCGTAATTATCATCTGTGTCTGTCTCGCCTGAAAAACTTCGTAGAGATTCTTGGTGTACAGGTTTTTGCGTTGATGCAGAAAATGCTGCTGTCTGAGCGCCAGCGAGTTCTGCATTTTCTGTATCGCTTTTAGCAAAGTTCTGTACACCATGATATCTTAGAAGTTCCGATTTGGGCCAGTATCAGATGATACCTGCCGGAAATTTCCTTCTGATTTTCTTATTATATCCCCACACCGGGAATCCTTTATCACTCTCTTCTTCTCACGCTCCTGCTATAAATGCCCGTATACTGAACGGCACATCTCTGTACTCAGGCCAGATTACGGTGAAGAACACGAACAGCGCCAGCACCATCAGTGCCACGCAGATGGCCGCATATACACCTTTTCGTACTTTTTCATTCTTAACCGTAACGTCAAAAAGGTTTCCATATCCCATCACCATAAAGTAGGTCATCGGGATCAGCATCGGCAAACTGTAACGTCCCTGCGGCTGGTAGTCAGATGCGTAAGAATAGTACGCATTCAAAATATTCGGGATGATCATTGCGATCAACATGAACCAATTGAACATCCCCTTCACGCTCCACTGCTTTTTTACGCGAAGCGCAAATGTCTTAACCGGATGCAGGAAGATCAGCAGAAATCCTGCTTTAATAAAGTCCATATAATTGTTGATCAGCCACTTCGGCATGAACACATTCATATTTCCGAATCTTCCCACAAAGCTTTCACTGACAAGTTCCACCCACGAAAATCCTTCGGATTTCGGGAATCCCTGATTCAGCATATCCCATAAGGTATAACCTGCCATCTGTGGTGTCTGTTTCTCAGATGGTTTATAAGCCGGTTTTGCATACTTCTCGGCACAAATAGAAGAAGCATTCATGCCAAGGAAATCCCCGTCATAGAGGATAGCATTTCGGACAAACCACCATGCCGCCAGAATCATAACAATTACGCAGACCAGAAGTCCTTTTTTTGCAAAATCTCCGTAATTCCCTTTCTGTTTTGCTTCCATAAACAGTGTTATGCCAAAGAAAAAAATACTGCATAAAATAAATCCATATGCATTATAATAAGACAGCGTACACACTGCCACACCAATTGCCAGAATGATACAGTTCTTATATGTCCAGCCTTCTGTGAGATAACGCACCCACGCATAAACGATCACTGCTGTGGAAAATACCGCCAGTGCATCGCAGTTGACATAAGTAAATACAAACAACGAACCTGGAAGCAGACCGACAAATGCTGCAAAAATCCATGCTTTTCTGCGGTCAAACAGGCGCTTTCCCATATCCAGGGCCAGCCATACCGTACCAAGTCCCAGAAGGATATTGACAAAACGTGCCGCCATAAGAAGCGCAAACGGTACTGTTGTTATGAAGCTTACCAGTTTCATAAACACTGCCGCGATCATATAGTCCAGAATCGGAGAAAATGCATATGAAATTCCCCATACGATATTTCGGACTGCAGGATCATCCCCTACCGGAAGACTTCCATGCTCATAAATATAATATGCAATCTGATAACGCATCGGTTCATCCGGTCCGGCGCCATTTGGCTGAACCCTCGCCCACATCAGATAAAATACCAGAAGAAACAGGAAAAACAAAATTTCTACTACCGTTTCTGTACTGATTTTTTTATGTTTCAATACCCTTTCCTCCACTGCACTCAAAATTCAAACTGATGGATCTTTTCTGCAATATAATCCACATTTTCCATAGAAAGATCATAAAACATCGGAAGTCTCAGAAGACGTTCACTCTCTTTTGTCGTGTATACATCTTCCCCGCAGAATCTTCCGAACTTTTCTCCTGCCGGAGAACTGTGGAGCGGAACATAATGAAATGCCGGTGCAATGCCGTTTTCACGAAGATATGCGATCAGTCTGGTACGGGTAGCCAAATCCTTTACCTTAATATAATACATATGGGCATTATGCGCACAGCCATCCGGTACAAATGGACGATCAAGTTTGCCCTGTGCCTCCAGATCTGCCAGTCTCTCATGATAGCCGTCATAAACCTGATGACGTTTCCGGTTGATCTTGTCACATTCTTCCAGCTGGGCATACAGGTATGCTGCATTCATCTCACTTGGAAGATAGGACGAACCATAATCGATCCAACGGTACTTGTCTACCTGACCACGAAAAAACTTGCTTCTGTCCGTACCCTTTTCCCTGAGGACTTCTGCCTTTTCCTGATATTCATTTTTCTGGAAAACAAGTGCACCGCCCTCACCCATCGTGAAGTTTTTGGTTTCGTGGAAACTGTAACATCCAAAATCACCGATCGTTCCCAGAGCTTTTCCATGATAATAGGCATCTACACCCTGCGCAGCATCTTCTACAACTTTCAGATTGTATTTCTGTGCAATTTCCATAATCTTATTCATCTCACATGCAACACCGGCATAGTGAACCGGAACAATTGCCCTGGTTTTGTCGGTAATTGCCTGTTCAATAAGATTCTCATCAATATTCATCGTATCCGGTCTGATATCCACAAATACGATTTTTGCACCACGGAGCACAAAAGCATCCGCCGTCGAAACAAAGGTATAAGACGGCATGATCACTTCGTCTCCCGGCTGGATATCACTTAAAAATGCCGCCATTTCCAACGCATGCGTGCACGATGTTGTCAGAAATACCTGATTGACATCAAAACGTTTCTTCATCCATTCAGAACACAGCTTTGTGTATTTGCCATCACCGCAGAGCATTCCCTGTGCAACAGCATCCTGAATATAATTTAATTCTTTTCCGACAAGTGCCGGTCTGTTAAAATCGATCATCTGTCTCCTCTACTCTTCTGTTATAAAATAATCCGGTATCTGGTTTCGATATGCGATCTCCTGCCCGTCCGGATCAGTCATGCTCATCTTGTCAAAGAAATATCCGGTAACCTCATCCAGCTTTTCTCTGCTCTCTGTTTCCATATAATACAGTGCCAGATACGGATTTGGTCCATATTCTACCACAGTCTCACCTGTCTTATAAAAGATCCACGGTTTGACCACAGCTTCGTTTCCGGCAAGCTCATATGCCTTTGTCTGATCGGCAATCTTGCGAAGTTTTCCATGAAAATATACAACTGCCCCATGATGCAGCGGATGAAAAACATCATGTCCGGCAAACATCTCTGATATTTTTTCCTTCTGATATACACCAGCCAGCAGGAGTTCTTCTATATTAAAGCCATAGACCATATCGGTCAGTTCATGTTCATATCCAAAAAATCTTGCTGCGATCTCGCAGACCTGAATACCTTTACCCGGCTTCCAGAAAAACTGCATAGAAAGAGGTCCGTCCATCTGTCCGGTATGTGCAATATAAGACTGAAGCAAATTCCTCGCAGGCTCATAAACGTAAGAAAGAAGACGGGACGGATAAACATTTCGCGTACTGATCGGAAGCATGTCTGCCTCCGGCTGCGTCTTCTCTCTGTCTGCAATGCTTATCACGTTTACCTCTCCATCAGCAACCCAGGTCATCATATTGAACTCAAATCCATCGTTGTACTCCTCTACAAGTACTTCTCCCAGATCTGTAAATTCTGCGGTACGTATAACCTGCTCTGCCAGTTCACTTTCATCGTGGATAATATAGATTCCTCTTGATCCATATTTGTCCATCGGCTTACTGATCAGCGGATAAGAAAGGGAGTGAACCAGCTGTTTTATTTTATCCGGTTCGCAGGACAGACTTACCGGTATTTTCACATAGCCCGGTGTCGGAAGCCCAAGCTTCGAGAGTGTCTGACGGCACACGGATTTGTCGCGGTACCACGGAATCTGCTCTGGTTTCAGATAACACGGAAGATCTGCCTTCGCCGCGATTTTGACCATGCATTCCATCAAAAGGTCAGAAAATGAAGTAATGATTCCATCGACCCTTTCTTTCTTACAGAGCTCCGCAATCGCATCTGTATCTGTTACTGGCAAAACATACGATGCATCAGCATATGCCCTCGCTTCTCCATCCGGATAGCCATCACAGACAATCGTATAATATCCTCTTTGTTTTGCTTTCTGTACAAGCTGTACAAATTCTCCAAGCGTTCCCAGAATCAATAATCTGTGGTTCATTCTGCGGATGCCTCCCATTCTCTGATCCTTGCTGCTATATATCTCATTTCCTCTTCACCGTAGCGCTGATCGCACGGCAGAGGAAGTATCTCTGCTGTCCACTGGTATTCCAGTGAATCTTCACTGCACTGCTCAAATATGTTTTTCCAGTATGTCGGCACAAAAATTTTGTGTCCCGCCAGCCATCTGCGAAGCGCCATCCCATTCTTATGATAATACGGATATGCAAATGGACCTTCCGGAATCACACGGTTAAATACAGAATCTGACGGAAGCAGTTCTGCCAGCAGCGCATAATTCGCTTCTCTCTGCTTTTTGCCTTTCTCATAATCAATGGCTTTCAGAAGGTTACTCGTCAACCTTGACATCTTTCGGATCTCCATGCCCTCATAACCAGCTGCATTGTCAAGCATTGCCTGATAATATTTTCCTGCATTTTCTTCGTAACGCCCCAGAATGTGACTCATACGTCCACCGGATCTGTCCTCCGGCTTCTCCCCGGATAAAGCAATATCCGTTGATACATATGCCCCATCACTGACGCCCCAGAATTTCCGGCAGGAATACAGGGTATCCACTCCCTTAAGCGGTTTCTGAAAAAATGAATGTGTATGATCCACGATCACATTGCCATAAACTTTCTGACAGTACAGGATTTTTTCGTCTGTAAGCTGACCATAATAACTGACCAGATAGAGGCATTCCTCTGCCGGAAGTTCCCTTTCTTCCAGAAGAATGTTTAAATCCGCATCAAGATGGTAGAATTCCACTTCAATATCATGATCTCTGCAGATATCAATGACTGACTGGCAAAGAAATACCGGAAGATATATCTTCTTATACTGATGCGACTCAAGAAGCCACAACAATGCAGTTCTTCCGAGATTTACTTTATACAGATCCGGATAATACTCTTCTCCCGCCATTTCCTCCAGCTCAAAATAACCGCCGATTTCTTTTTTCATCAGTCTGTGTCCTCCCGACGAATCACGTAGTGAGGCATCTTTTTCGCCTCATTTAAAATATTCATCAGATAAATTCCCATAATTCCGATCGACAACAAAATCAGTCCAAAAAAAGCGAGCATTACCAGCATTAAGGAGGTCCAGCCTTCTACCGAAATTCCAAAAGCAAAATATCGGATCAGAAAATAAACTGCCATCACCATACTCACCAGAAAACTTACGATTCCGATATTTCGAACCATAAGAAGCGGAAATGCAGTGTGTGCGGTAATATCATAGATCAGATCCTTAAGAAGTCTCTTGAAGGAGTAGCCGCTCTTTCCGTAAGCTCTGGCGGCATGCTGTACCGGCACATTGATAATACGGTTCGAGGTCAGCACCAGAAGGTTGCCGATCTGCGGCAGATATGTATTTGTCTTTACCATCGCATCTACAAGGAATCGGCGGATCAAGCGGTAACTGGTAATCTGAAGATTCGGATCCTTACCAAGCATTTTGGATGTCGCCCACACAGAAAACTTCGTGCCGAGTCTGCGAATAAATCCATGCTTTCTGCCTTCATAACTTGCAATGATCGCGTCCACATCATCACGTTCTCTCATCACATTAACCATCTTCGGCAGTTCCTCTGGCTGATGCTGCAGATCATCGTCCATTGTTACAACAAAATCTCCACGGACATGCGCAAAGCCGCACAGGAGTGCAGGATGCTGGCCGAAGTTTCTTGCCATCTGTATAATTCTGACTCTCTGATCTTTGTTTCGAAGCTCTCTCATTACTTCGAAAGAACGGTCTTTCGATCCGTCATCAACAAGAATCAGCTCAAAATCTTCTTTTATGACCTCCCGGAAAACCTTTTCCAGCCGGCGGTAAAGTTCCTCAAGTGTATGTTCTGAATTGTACACAGGAACCACAACGGAATACAAACTCATATGTTTCCCTCGTTCTTTCTAATTTAGCATTCTTTTTTATCATATCATTTTCGATATGTCTTGTAAAGCAATCAAAAAATTCCTGTCGATTCCTATTTTAAATCCATGGTATTTGTTGTACAATGTCAGAAAACCATTTATATTTTTCGGAGGAACCATGAAAAATTTCCGTAATTATCTACAGCTTCATTTAAACATCCTGCTGTTTTCACTGACAAGCGTTTTTTCGAAGCTTGCATCCATCCAGTATAACCGAAACGGGCTGCATGCACCGCTTCTCTATGTATTTCTTTTTCTTATGATCGCCAACTGCGGCATTTATGCAATTGCCTGGCAGCAGGTCATCAAGAAATTTTCCCTGTCGACTGCCTATGCCAACAAAAGCGTTTACCTTCTGTGGTCGCAGATCTGGGCAGTGATCATCTTTCACGAGCAGCTTTCTCCACAGAATATTCTCGGAATCCTGATCGTATTATTTGGAGTATGGACGGTGCAGCGTTATGAATAGAACATTTCTTTTTATCATGCTGGGAGGAACTTTTTTCTCTGCGATCTCCCAGATTCTTTTAAAGCAGAGTGCAAACATCCAATACAGTAATCCCCTTCGGGAATACCTGAACTGGCGTGTCATTTTAGCGTATTTTCTTTTTTTCGGTATTCTCCTTCTGAATACCTGGTGTTACACAAAAGTCGATATGCGCTACGGTCCGGTCATTGATACCGCCGCCTATGTATTTGTCCTGCTGCTCTCAAAGGTAATCCTGAAAGAAAAAATCACCCGGGGTAAATTTATCGGCAATCTGATCATCATTGCCGGAATCATTGTTTATACACTGTAATTGATTCTAGCAATTACCTGAAAACAAAATATCTTATGGATAGAAACGGACAGATGAGAACCTTTCCCATCTGTCCGTTTCTATCTGTGCAGTTTATGCTGCCCTGCTGTCTGCTCTGTTTATTCTTCTGTCGTTGCTTCTTCTGTAGCTTCTTTCGCTTTTTCTTCCGCTTCAGCTTCTGTAATTTCCTCTCCAGCTTCGTCTGCTGTCGGTTCTTCGGTAACCTCTTCTGTGTCTTCCTCTGTCTCTGCTACTTCTTTTGCGGCTTCTTCCGACTTTTTTTCTTCCTCTACCTCCTCAGCAGTGCCCTCGATCACATCACCGGCATCCTCTTCATCTTCCTGTGTCGGACATGCCGCACCACAGAATTTGCAGAATGCAGCATTCTTCTCAACTTCTTTACCGCAGGATGGGCAGATTCGTCTGGTTCTGATCTTCAGATCGTTGATATCTGTACGTAACTGTTCGATCTGTTCCATACGCTGATCGATCTGCTCGCAGAGTGCTTTCTGTGCATCGTCCACAGGTACTTCTTCTTTGTAATGCCGGTACACGATTTTGCCCAGATCTGCCATGATCTTATCAATCTGACGTTCTTCTGCGGAAATCCTATTTTTAAGACGCTGTGTCTCATAAGCATCCTCTGCACGTCCGCTTAATTCTTTTGCAGTTTTTGAAAGTGCCTGTCCAAGATTACCCAAAAAATCCTTTGCCATAATACATTTCCTCTCTTTCTTGATCCATGTGAAATCTATGTTGCAAAATTACTTTCCACTTTCGAGAAGCGGTACTTCCTGTCCGCGAAGCAGAATCTTCGGTCCGCCGTTTCCCTCAATATAACCTCTGGTAATTACTACCTCACCTATATTGTCATCCTTCGGAATCTCATACATGATATCCAGCATATATTCCTCAAGGATTGCGCGAAGCGCTCTGGCTCCGGTGTGTTTCTCCATTGCTTTTGCAGCGATTGCGCGAAGTGCATCCTCCTCAAATTCCAGCTTGACTTCGTCCAGTGCCAGAAGCTTCTGATACTGTTTAAGGATCGCATTTCGCGGCTCGCGCAGAATCTGCACCATCATATCTTCCGTAAGACCATTCATTGTAAATATAATCGGAAGTCGTCCGATAAATTCCGGAATCATACCAAAATTTCGAAGATCGTCCACAGTAACCTTCTCAAGAAGATTCGGATCATCATCGTATTTATCTTTCAGATCTGCGTAAAATCCTATCGATGCCTGTTTGTTCAGACGCTCTTTGATGATATTCTCAAGATCCGGAAAAGCACCTCCACAGATAAACAAAATATTTCTTGTATTCACTGTAGTCAGCGGAACCATTGCATTTTTGCTGTTGGCCCCAATCGGCACCTCGACATCACTGCCTTCAAGGAGTTTCAGCATCCCCTGCTGGACCGCCTCACCGCTGACATCTCTCTGATTCGTATTTTTCTTCTTCGCGATCTTATCGATTTCATCAATAAAAATAATTCCATGCTCGGCCTTCTCGACGTCATTATCTGCAGCCGCAAGGAGCTTCGAAACAACGCTCTCAATATCATCACCGATATAGCCTGCCTCTGTAAGGGATGTCGCATCTGCAATCGCAAGCGGTACATCCAGCAGTTTCGCCAGCGTCTTAACCAGATAAGTCTTGCCACATCCGGTCGGTCCGATCATCAGCATATTGGATTTCTCGATTGCGATCTCATCCATTGTATCGGTCGCAACACGTTTATAATGATTATAAACGGCAACAGACATAACCTTTTTCGCATGCTCCTGTCCTATCACATATTCATCAAGTGTTGCCTTGATCTTGTGTGGTGCAGGAATTTTTTTCAGATCGAGGACCGGAGCTTTCTTTTCACTTTTTTTCTTCTTTGGTTTTGGCTGCTGTCCCATCTGGTTCTGGAAGCTGCTCAGATCGATCATACTGATATTCGGCATGTTAAACAGATCACCATAATTAAAATTACCACTCTGCATCTGTGTATTCATGCTGTCGAAACTTCTCTGCATACAGTCCGGACATATATGTATATTATTCGGAAGATCGATCATCTTTCCTGCCTGACGCTCGGAACGGTGACAGAGGGTACAGAACTTCTCCGGTTCATAATCATCGGTCTGATCGTCTGTATCCTGATTTTCTTCCTCTATGATTTCATCATTGTATTTATCTGTCATATAAACTCCTTTCATTTACAGCGCTTCGCAACTTCTCTCATATGCAAAACGCACAGGCTAATGGCTCCTGTCCCGGCCCATTTGCCTATGCGTTCATTATAACATAACCTATCACACTGTAAACTAAAGTTTTTATAAATTCGATCAGCCTGTGTAATCTGAACGGTTTCCAAGTGTCACGTAAATTGTTTTCTGTACATATTCTCCGTTATCCGCTCTGGAAACAATAACATCCACTGATTCACCGGCTTCATAATAAGCCAGTTTATTTTCCAGATCTTCTCTGCCACTTACTGTCTGTCCGTCAAAGCTTACAATAATATCGCCCTTCTGAATACCAGCCTCGTCTGCTGCAGAATCTTTATCGACACGGATCACAAAGGCACCTTCAGGCATATCATACATCTGGATTGCTTCCATTGAAAGATCTGCAGAAGTAATTCCAAGATATGCTGCCTTTGAATCATCCTCTACTTTATCCCTTGTCTGACGGTTCATAAGGTCTTCCAGTATCGGCTGTGCTTTAGAGATTGGAATCGCATAACCCATACCTTCCACCGCACTGTCGGCATACTTCGCAGAATTGATACCAATCACTTCTCCCTGCATATTAAGAAGTGCACCTCCACTGTTGCCCGGGTTGATCGCTGTATCTGTCTGGATCAGTCCATCACTTGTCGTACCGTCACTTGTCGAAATACTTCTGTTTAAAGCACTGATCCATCCGGATGTTACAGACTGTCCATATCCAAGTGCGTTACCGATCGCAACAACCTGTTCTCCGACTTCCACTGAATCAGAATCCCCAAGCTGCGCAATCTTGATCTGTGATAATGTATCCTCCGGAATGTCTGATTTCTGTACGGCAACTACCGCCAGATCATTTTTTTCATCTGTACCTTTTATCTTCGCACTGACAGCATCCTCCACATTGACATCGCCATCACTCTCTGAGGACATGTCCACAGTCTCTGCCTCTGCATTGACTACATCACTTCCGGCAAAACATACACTGAGTGTCGTCGCACCGTCTACAACGTGATTATTTGTTGCAATCAGAAGTTCATCATCATTTTCGCCTACAATGATACCAGAACCACTGCCTTCGCTGGAATACTGCTGTGTACTTCCATATCCAAATCCAAATGCACGGAAATAATTCGGAATCTCCTGTATACTGACAGATGTAATTGCAACAACGGTCGGCATTGCTGCTTTCGCCACATCGGAAACGCTTCCTGTCTGAGCCTGAGTACTCTGTTCCGCATCAGCAGTGCTGTCTTTGGAAGCATCTGCACTATCTGGAGCTGCATCATCTGATGATGCACTCACGGCAAGCCCTGCTGTCTCTATCTGTGGTTCTGTCTCATCTGTCGTTGTAAACACATAGCGGTCTGCTAAAAAATTCACGCCCTGAAACACAACTCCTGCAACCAGTCCAAAAACTACCGCAAGGGAAATTGTTGAAGCCAGTTTCTTACCTCTGCTTTTCTTTTTACGTTTCTTTCTCTCCGGTTCATGCCCTGTTTCATTCACATATATCTGATGCATATTGTAATGTTCATATCTCGGCGGTTCCCCGAACCGTTCAGTATCTCTATCATTCTGCGGAGCATTTCCCGAATTCCATTTTTCTTCGTCGTTCATGCTGTGCTCCTTTCTGTTTTCTTCTTATTTCTTATCATGAAAACAGTGTATCAGTCAATTGTGTTGAAAGTGTGACAACTCCTTTAAAAAAGCGTGTTTCCGCTCATTTCCAGTAATTCGGACTCATCGTACACCACAAAACAAATTTTTTCGGCAGTCTACGGAAGTTTTTTCCTGCCAGATATCCTGCATACTTACCTGCGCACTGCATAACAAAGCCCGGTATCAACCATATTTTTCCTGACCGAACGAGATGGGAAAGTGTTTTTTTAACAAGGCGCATGCCTTCCCCTTCGGACGGTACTCCTTCGAATATTTCAGGATGCTCCGCCTGTGACACACCGAGATCAAAATTCCTGTGGAACTGCTGCATACAATTATAATTATGAGAATGTATTACTTTTGCTTCTGCTGCATAGGCAATTCCATATCCAGCCTGGATCAGTCCTCCCGCATAGATCATATCCTCATTAAAAATAGTACGGCGTACAAAGCCCCCCTGTTTCTGATAAATATCTTTTTTGTATGCGGCACAGACGTTGGAACAGAAAAAAGTTTTAATTCCGTATTGGTCCATATCTTTTTTTGTCTTAACTACGGATCTGTCCGGATAATTAAATGCTCTTGTATACCGCTCCACAAAGCTGCACTCCGCATTCGGAAGCTGTCTTGCATAAGCTGCTGCAATATTTTCGTCCTGCTCAAGTGCTTTCAGAAGCTCTGCAAGCAGCTCCCGGTCCGCCGGCATGGCATCCTGTGTCATAAATATCATCACATCCGCATCTGAAAGTTCCGCTGCCTGCGCTCTCGTACCACCATGGTCAAACTCCGATTTTGCAAGATGATGAATTTCCATTACATCAGATAATTTTTCCCATTCTTTATTCCACATGGATTCCTCTGTATTCATTACAATGATCCTGTGGATCGGAACAGACTGTTTTTCCAGTCTTTTGATAAGTGTGGCAAATTCCTTTCCCGGATGATAGGCCGGAATGATCACATCCACTGTTTTGTTTTCCATAGTATCTCCTTATCGGCATTTCACATACCTGATATTTATTATATCCTTATGGATGTATGGTAACAGAAGAAGGGAACTTCTTCAACAAGAAATTCCCTTCTGATCTTTATCTTATATTGTTATATGTTACTGCACTTATGCAGCATCCGCTCCGGCAGATGCACTCTGATCATAAGCTTCTACAGCATCACTTGCATCTCCACCGGCATCAATGTCACCACCGCCGACATCTTCTCCGCCGCCGATATCACCACCGGACGTATCTCCTCCAGACATATCTCCTCCGGACGTATCTCCTCCGGACGTATCTCCTCCGGACGTATCTCCTCCGGTTGTGTCATCCGGCACATAATCACCGCCAGTAGTATCTCCACCAGTCGTATCGCCGCCGGTAGTATCATCCGGCACATAATTATTATCCCCACCGGTATTATCTCCACTGTTGTCAGGATCGTACTGCTCGCCACTGCCGCTTGTGTCTGTCCATCCGGAACCGTCGTTTTCGAATATAACGCTATCATTTTCTGTGTTCTCTTCACCGATGTTTTTCTGTACATCATCCAGATTACCTGCACCACCGACGATCTCAAGAATCTTTTCACTGTTGGCAGTTACTGTTGCAGATGGTGTATAGTTTGCATCTCCATAGAGGAATTTGTGCAGTTCCTGTACGTTTGATACAAGGTCTGTCGGTACGATAATACTTCCCTTTACATTTGAGAACTTATAGGATGACGGGAAACCGGCCGTCTCATCTATACTGTAACCGATCAGTGTCGGAAGAAGCTGAAGGATATCCTCTTTGCCCAGAGATGTTGTTACCATCGGGAAGACATCGTCCATAATATTAAAGATTTTACTCAATCCGGCATGTTTTGCTTTATAAACGATCATCTGAATAACTTTACGCTGACGTTCTGTACGTCCCATATCAAGACTTGCTGTGTAACGGATACGGCAATAAGATGTTGCCTGTACACCGTTCAGATGATAGTGGTACTGAATCTTTTCCTGATCTTCCGGCTTTTCCGGAAGTTCGATTGGTGTGTAGCTGAGTCCTGTATCTTCGGCTGTCTCTACACAGTAGTTGTTCATATGAACGATCTCTGCATAGGACATATCCATATCCAAACCGCCCAGATCATCAATGATCGTTGCAAGTGCATCGAATTTAACAGTTGCATAATCTGTAATATTCAGGTCGAGGTTGGTATTCAGCATGGTGATTGCCTGTTCCGGACCACCATATGCATATGCTGCATTTGCTTTGGAATAGGTATCATCACCAAGGTTCAGAAGTGTATCACGGTAAATAGATACAAGCCTTACCTCTTTTGTATCATTGTTGACACTCGCAATAATCATGGTATCGCTGTTCTGGTTACCGGAAAACTTCATATTTGCACTTCGGGAATCAATTCCGAACAAAGCATAGGTCGTATAACCGGTCAGATGTGAATCTTCGGAATTAATTGCGTCCTGTACTTCTTCATTGACCTGAATCTTCTCAGTATCAAGTTTCTGTGTATTTGTCTTGTCCATTCGGGACATAAGCTGTCCATATACATACAGACCTCCGATAAACACAAGAAGCACTATGATTTCTACTGCAAAAAGTATCTTTTTGGTTTTGGATCTCTTTTTTGGTCTTGCCATCTTTTCTCCCCTTACTTTTTAGTATGCGTTTTTGTTTACAAATCCTTTAAAGATTGTAAGAAACAGTATCTTTATATCAAAACCGATCGACCAGTTCTCTATATAGTAAAGGTCACAGTCGATTCGTTTTTTGATTGATGTATCACCACGGTAGCCATTCACCTGCGCCCATCCGGTCAGTCCCGGGCGGACCTGATGTTTGACCATGTATCTTGGAATCTCTTCCCGGAATTTTTCGACAAAGAAAGGCCTCTCGGGACGTGGTCCCACCAGACTCATATCGCCCCGCAGAATGTTAAAAAGCTGAGGAAGCTCATCTATACTTGTCCGGCGCATAAATTTACCTATTCCTGTTACACGCGGATCGTTTTTGACTGTCCACGCCTTCTTTTCTTCGGCTTCCGGCTGTACTTCCATGGAGCGGAACTTATACATCCAGAAAGTTTTATTATGAAGTCCTACCCGCTCCTGCCTGTATATCAGAGGTCCCGGAGAAGTCAGTTTGATCAGAATGCACATCACAAGCATAACCGGTGACGAAACGATGATTGCCATGATCGAGCCTACGATATCCATTGCACGTTTCACCATAGAATTAAAGGTATTACTCAGCGGAACATAACGGATATTGATTACCGGAAGCCCCAGAATATCTTCAGTATATGGTTTTGTCGGAATAATTTTATTGTAATCCGGAATAAACTTCGTATGAACGCCTGATTTCTCACACATTGCAACGATTTCTTCCAGACGGTAATATTCACTCAGTCCAAGCGTGATTGCAATCTCATCCAGACGATTCGCCGGTAAGATCACTGACAGATTCGCAATACGGCCGATGACTTTGATTCCATTATAGATTGTTCCTGCCGGAACATTGTCATCCAGAATACCTCTTACAACATATCCCCATTGCGGATTCTGCTGTATCCTGTCGATATATTCTTCAGCCGCGCGGCTGTACCCCACCAGTATCATCTGTTTCTGGTTCAGTCCTTTACGTCGCATATTGCGCAGTATCGAAAAAATGAACAGACGTACAATCCATTCTGCGAAAATATTGATCACGCAGAAAATATAAACGGTCAGTCTGGAGAAGTCCGACTCACCCATCATATAAAGACTAAATACGACTAACAGAAGTCCAAGCACATTTGCCTTGATGATATTTGCAAGAACAAGCCTGCGTCCCTGCATATGCAGTGGCTCATACAGAGTGAAAGCCTGATACAGCAATAAATAGCCCGGAATGATAAATACCAGGGCAAACATATACTGTTCAAAAGCAAGTGCACGGACTGCGGAATAAGCAAAAGGACCGATGAAACGAATCATCCACGCAAGTACATAACATACCGCAATGACGATTGCATCAATCAACATCTGCAGCCGGGTGAAGTTCTTCTGATTGTCCTGAATCACACTCTCCCACCTCAATCCAATTCTTTGTTTTTCACATTTCTGTCCGAAAAATTTTCCCGGACAGCCACGTTTATCTTATACTAGTTACTCTCTAAAATCAACAATATCTTCTGTATATTGTATTAAAATTCCATAAAGTCCTGTAATATCAGCATTATGCCCGAAATCTGCGTACGATATTAATCCACAGTTCCAGCTGAATCTTGCAGTAATTTGGCAGATGTTTCATGCGAAACGGAACTTTTTTATTTTTCATGCTGATTGAAAATCCGTTTTTGATGCCTGCCGCATATTCTTTTCCCATTCCTTTTACCGCGAAAAACAGGAATTTCACAAGAAACCCGGCCACAAGAAACGGAAGATTTAAGATGATCTGTAAAAGTGGCATGTTCTTATAGATCAGATAAATATTGTTTCTGGATGAATATCTTGTCTTAAACTGATTATAGCGTGAACCACTTGTTCCACTGCCGACATGATAAACAATTGCTTTCGGCGCATACCAGTTTTCGTAACCGTAAATTCTTGCACGATAGCCGATATCCGTATCCTCCAGATATGCAAAATGCTCCTCATCAAAGTAACCTATCTTCTCGAGAATTTTTTTGCGGTAGATTGCTGCACCGGCACATGCGGAAAAAATCCTGTCTTCTGTCTCATATGCATGGATATCTTTCCCTCTGCCGCGGGCAAAAGACCATCCCAGTGCACAGTAATAATTGCCGACATCATCCAGTTTGTCGCGATCATGGTACTGCACCATCCGTGCACCACATGAGAATGCATTCTTATGCCGTCTGATTGCAGCAAGCATTTCCTCTACAAAATCCTCTTTTACTTCTGTATCATTATTTAAAAGCAGCACATACGGTGCTTTTGCCGCACGTATCCCTGCATTGACTGCTCCACAGAAGCCGAAATTCTCCGACAGTTCGATCAGATGTACCCACGGATAGTTGGCTGTCACGAAAGAACAGCTTCCGTCTGTAGATCCATTATCTACCAGTATAACTTCAAAATTGTTCAGTGTCTGCCCTTCCAGACTTGCAAGCACGCTGTCCAGAAACGCAATTCCATTAAAATTCGGTATGACCACCGATACTTCCATATTATCTCCTATCCTTACCCTTACTGTCCATTCCCTTCAGAGGACGAAGTGAATAATTCCACTTTGTCAGCGAAAGATTCTTATTGTAATACGGATCACCGTTTTTCAGAATGTCAATCCAGTGTTCTCTCATATACTCGATTTCTTCCTGAAAACGTCGCACCTTCGCCTCACTGTCTTCCGCACCTCTTGTCTTTGATTCCATATGATAAAGCTGTACGTATGGATCATACACGATCAGTCTGCCGGATTTTCTCACCTTCAGACAGAGATCAACATCATTAAAAGCTACTGCAAGCTTCTCTGTAAAACCGCCTGCTTCCTCAAAAGCAGTACGTTTCATCATCATACATGCCGCTGTTACCGCACTCATGTCCTGAATGATCGATGCCTTATGAAGGTAACCGGTACGGTTCGCCGGCATATCAACAAACATATGTCCAGCAATTCCACCGATTCCGATCACACATCCTGCATGCTGGATCGTATTATCCGGATAAAGAAGCTTCACACCGACTGCTCCCACTTCTTCTCTCTGGCACATACCGAGCATCTCTTCTATCCAGTCCGGTGTGATCACCGTAACATCGTTGTTCAGAAACAGCAGATAATCACCTTTTGCATGCTTCACTCCGAAATTGTTGATCGCTGCATAGTTAAATTCTTTCTCCCAGCGAAGCACACGGATCTTCGGATCTTTCTCTATTTCTTTATAATACGCAAAAATTTCCTCTGATACACTGTTATTCTCTATAATAAGTATCTCGTAATTCTCATATGCTGTCTTTTCTCTGATGGAACGAAGACATGCTTCCAGCGATTCCTTCTCATCTTTGTTTGGGATGATAATGGTCACCATCGGGTTACCCTGCACCGGATACTGCACACGGAAAAATCCGAGGTCCGGTGTATGTGTGACAATTCCCTTCTGCCCCGTTCTCTCAAGATGTGCCTCGATAGCGCGTCGTCCTGCTTCGAACGCATACATTTTGCTGGCAGGGTTATCTGCTGTCGATGCTTTGTGCGTTCTCCAGTGATACAAAATCTCTGGCACATGTCCGATCTTTCCAGCTTCTTCTACGCAGCGGAAAATAAAATCATGATCCTGTGCTCCGTCAAACTCCTGCCGGAATCCTCCAACTTTACGTATTATCGACTGTCTTACAACAAAAAAGTGGCAGATATAGTTATTGGAACGCAGAAGGTCAAGGTTAAAATCCGGTTTCAGATGGGGTTGAAAATGCTCATCCAGTTCGGTAGTTACCTTGTCTTCATCTGTATAGACTCCATCTGCATCCGGATTATTTTCCAGATAACGTGCAATCTCATAAAGAGTATTTGGAGCAAGCAGGTCATCATGATCAAGAATTCCTGCATACTCTCCCTGTATCATCTCAAGTGCTGCATTTGTATTTCCTGCAATTCCCAGATTCTGATCCAGTATTTTTACACGGATTCTGCTGTCCTTATTCGCATATTCGTCCAAAACAGCCTGCATTTTCTTATCTTCCGGACTTCCGTTCGCAATGCAGAGTTCCCAGTTACTGTATGTCTGTGCCAGCAGCGAATCAATCATCTGGCGCAAAAAAACTTCCGGTGTACGAAATGCCGGAACAGCCACGCTGATCAGCGGGCTGTAGGAAAACTTGTGTTTTCTCTGTTTTTCCAGTTCTGTATCATCCGGAATATAGGCCTCATACCACGGACCATACGGTACTTCTTCCGGTTCAAAGCGTTCATGAAGACGTACCCAGAATTCCTTCGGACCATAATGTTTGAAATAACGCAATCCCTTACGGATCGTGTACGGATTAAGCTTTTTCAGCATTCGTGCCCACTGGATATGTCCTGTCACTTCTTTGTTTTTGCTCATAATCTGTCTGTATCCTCTGACGCTGCTTTCACCCTGCTTATTCCAGAGTAAAACAGCTTATTTCTCTTATAATAGGATTTATTTTATCATTCCGACCTGTTTTTTGCAAGGGTGGAGTCAATTTCGCTTGCGCTGCCATCACTTTTCTATTATCATTTCTCTGAGAGGAGGCTCTTTATGAAAAGAATTCGATACTTTGATCTGTTAAGATGTATTTCATTTTGCTTCATTATTTTTTATCATATGATATCACAGCTTTACTTTTCCAAATTATTTCCATTAGATAAAATCCTTCCCTTTTATGAAAATGATAATATGAACATCGCCATGCTGGGTGTTGCCGTATTTTTTATTTTATCCGGTGCCGGCCTCGCATACAGTACGGCAGAGAATTTTGATATTCGACGTTTCTATAAAAAAAGATTTATAAGAGTCCTGATTCCATTTTATATAACCTATATTTCCTATTTTATATATAAAGTGATAACGACCGGTTCTTTTACATCCTTTTTCCCGCCGGAAACATCCGCATGGAAAATCATTTTTACATTCTTCGGCATGGATGAATGGATCAGTCAGCACGGAATTCATACGTTTTCCCTTGGCATCGGCGAGTGGTTCCTCGGTGCTCTGCTGCTGTTATATTTACTTTTCCCCCTGCTCCGTTTCCTGATGAAAAAGAACTCCCGTCTCTTTTTTGTCGGTTCCACCTGTATTTATCTGCTTTTGCTGTTTTATTATCCATTCAGTACTCCGGTGCATGTGAATCTGCTGATCAAGGGATATGATTTTATCTTAGGTATGCTGCTTGGCTATACAAAGCATACATTCAGACCTCAGTGGGCGTTTCTTTCCGTTCCTCTGGTTATATTTTTCTTTGTTTCCCCGTTCAGGCTGGGGATACATTACGAATTAAAGGTGGAAATCCTTGCTGTTGCTTTTTGTATTTCCTTCTCATACCTTGAACCGCTCCTTCAGAAAAAGAATCTGAAATTACTGGATTTATTAAGCAATTATTCCTATGAGATTTTTCTCGTACACCACATTGTCATATATGTACTTACACCGGCTTCCATACCATATCTGCGTGGTTCCTGGTCTGTCAGCATTCTTTTTGCTGCTGAACTTGTGTTTATCGCATTTTTTGCTTTCATTCTGAAATGGCTTTCGGGCAGATGCATTGCTTTTCTGTCACGCAGATCTGTGAACAGTAACGTAAAATAACCCCAGCCACAAAAAGCTCGGCTGTTTTGCTTGAATTACCACCCGAAATGGGATATGATAGATTTCGAGAATCACTTACCAAAATTCAATAAGATCAGTTTAAACACATATGAAATGGGAGTACAGATTTATGAAATTTAAAAAGATACATTCAGGTCTGATCGCGCTCGGACTTTGCTGTTCCCTGTTCCTTCAGACACCTGTTCTGGCCGCCGAAGAAACAGCAGATGCAGCATCCGTTTCCGCGATTTCGACAAACGATATAGCCGGATGGCCACAGGGACCGGATATCACATCCACTGCTGCCGTCATCATGGAAGACAGCACCAACACAACACTCTATGCAAAAAACATGGATCAGATTCTTTACCCGGGAGCCACTGTCAAGGTTATGACCACACTACTTGCACTGGAAAACACACAGCTTTCCGATCAGGTCACCATGACTGCAACCGGTGTATCCGGTGTCACAGACGGAGGTGCCAATATCTCCGCGCAGATTGATGAAGTGTTTACCGTAGAGCAGTGTCTGTATGCGATCATGCTCGCATCTGCAAACGATGTTGCCCTTCAGCTCGCCGAGCATATCGGTGGTTCTGTCGATGGTTTCGTTCAAATGATGAATGCCCGTGCAGCAGAGCTTGGCTGTACCAACACTGTATTTACGAATCCAACCGGTCTTCCGGATGAGAACCAGCATACGACAGCACACGATATGGCGCTGATCATGAAAGCTGCTGCTGACAATGAGTCATTCCAGACAATTGCAGGTACTACCTCTTATACAATTCCGGCAACCAATGTTTCCGGCGGAGAACGAGTCCTGACCAACAACTTTTCCATGCTGACCAACACAAATGCTGCTTATTATCAGTATTGTACCGGCGGACGAGAAGGATACACCGAAGCCTCCGGAAGTACACTTGTCTGCAGTGCACAGAAAAACGGTATCACCCTGATTGCAGTTGTCCTTCAGGGAACATCCGGAACCACCGCCACCGAGGCAGCCAGCCTTTTAAATTACGGATTTGATAATTTCAATATGCTTTCCCTCGGGGATAATGATTTCAATATGTTATCCGGTGGGGATGTATATGTACCAGTCGGCACCACTGCCGATGCTCTGACTACCCAGGACGGCGAAGTTCAGGACGGACAGTACAGCCGCCAGTATCTCTTTGGCGGAACAGCTGTCGGAACATCTGTCATGGTAGCCACCCAGGAAGAAGATACTTCTCTTGTCGATGCAAGTGTACAGAATATTGATGCAGCCAAGAATTATACTGAAGGTCGTAACAATCTTCCATACTTTATCATTGGCGGTGTTGGAATCCTGCTTCTTCTCCTGATTCTCCTTCGCATCATTAAAGTTGCAAAGTCCTGATTTGAATATTATCAGTCAGATCTATAAACACACTCTACAATATATAAGAAAAGCAGCTGTCTGTTATGGCAGCTGCTTTTCTTTTACATAATCTCTTTAAGATAACGTCCCAATGCATCTTTCCAGTCCGGAAGACGGGTAAATCCATGTTCTTCCAGTTTTTTCTTTTCCATGCGGCTGTTGGAAGGACGTTTTGCTTTTGCAGGATACTCTGCAGAACTTACCGGAATGACATTTACATCCATTCCTGCCTGACGGAAGATTTCTTTTGCAAAATCACACCAGGAAATATATCCACCTTCATTTGTTGCATGATATTTTCCATATTCTTCTTTTTCCAGCATATCAACCAGAAGTCTTGCAAGGTCATATGTGTAGGTCGGTGTTCCGATCTGATCATCGACAACGGTCAGTGTGTCATGAGTCTTTCCGAGGTTCAGCATGGTCTTGATGAAATTCTTTCCGTTCAGACCAAATACCCATGCGATACGGACAATATAATAATGCGGTGCATATTTTTCAACTGCAACTTCGCCTTCATATTTCGAATGTCCATAGACATTCAATGGCTCTACAACCGGATCATCCGGCTCCCACGGGCGGGTTCCCTGTCCGTCAAATACATAATCGGTGCTGATATAAACCATCGGAATATCAAGTTTTCCACACATTTTTGCGATATTGGCTGTTCCATCCACATTTACCTTGTGGCAAACCTCCTGATTATCCTCAGCTGCATCTACTGCTGTCCATGCCGCACAGTGTACAACCTTATCCGGATGTACCTCTGTCATCACCTGTTCAACGGCTACACTGTCTGTGATATCCATCTCCTCAACATCCACACCGACACCTTCGTAGCCTCTTTTTGCAAGTTCGTTCATAACGTCATAGCCAAGCTGGCCTTTTACACCTGTAACCAGTACTTTCATTTTCATTCCTCCTATATGCGTTTTAACGAAAAGTCCTGACTCTTTAATGTCAGGTTCGGATTATAATACGGATCTCCGTCACGCATGATATCCGGCCATCGTCTTTCAAACACCTGAATTTCTTTATTAAACCGTGCCACCTTTTCCGGAGTGTCTTCCAGACCTCTGGATTTGGACTCGTAATGATACAGCTCTGCATATGGATTGTATACAATCAGATACCCGGCAGTCCGCAGCTTCATACAGAAATCAATATCATTAAATGCAACTGCCAGTTCCTCGGTAAGTCCGCCGACTTCCTCAAAAGCAGAACGTTTTACCATCATGCAGGCTGCCGTCACCGCACTGTAATCCTGTGCGCAGATGATTCTGTGACAGTATCCGGTCGTTCCTCGCGGCTGCAGTACAAAACAGTGTCCTGCAATTCCACCAAAACCGATCACAACACCGGCATGCTGGATCGTATCATCTTCATAGTACATACGCGCTCCAACTGCTCCGACATCACTTCGCATACAGTAACCCAGTAATTCTTCGAGACAGTCTTCGTTGATGATCTCCGTATCATTATTCAGAAGAAGGATGTATTCCCCCTTCGCAAATGTTGCACCGTAATTGTTGATTGCGGAATAATTAAATTCTTTATCCCAGTAAACGACATGAACCTTCGGATTCTGTGCTTCGATCTCCTTATAATACTGGAATGTAGAATCTTCGGTACTGTTGTTTTCGACAATGATAAATTCATAATTCCGGTACGTAGATTTCTGTTCAATAGAATTCATGCAGCGTTTCAGATCGTCGATATGATCCTTATTCGGAATGATGATTGAAACAAGCGGATCATGATCTCTGTGGAATTTCGTACGGTACAGTCCAAGGAATTCACCCTGATGAACTTCTGCATCAATTCCTGTTCTCTGATAATGCGCCTCGATCGCACGTTTTCCGGCTTCAAATGCATACGTCTTGCTTTCCGGATTTTCAGCGGTGGAATCCTCATGACATCTCCAATGATAGAGAATTTTCGGTACATGATAGATTTCCTCCGGTTTCACCGCTTCGATGCAGCGGAAAATGAAGTCATAATCCTGTGCCCCATCATATTCTTTGCAGAGCATACCTACCTGATCAATGATTTTTCTGTCCACCACAAACAGGTGACAGATATAGTTTACCGTACAGAGCAGATCCGGATTATAGTCCGGCTTGAAATGCGGCTGGAAAAACTTATGTCCGTCCATCGACATTTTATCCTCATCAGAATAAAGAAGACGGATTGCTCTGTTATTATTTAAAGCCTTCACACACTCAAAGAGCGCATGTGGAGTCAATTCATCGTCATGATCTGCGAATGCAATGAAATCACCTGTCGCAATCTCTATTCCTGCATTGGTATTTTCGGAAATCTGAAGAGGTTCCTTATGGGAAATCACACGAATTCTCTCATCCGATGCAGCAAGAGACTTCAAAAGTTCTGCAATCGGTGAGTTCTCCCCGCTTCCATCAGAAAGACAGAGTTCCCAGTTCGGATAAGTCTGTGCCTTCACGGTCTCTACCAGCTGACGAAGATATTTCTCCGGTGTTTTGTACAGCGGAATCACAATGCTGATCTTTGGCTGGTATTCGAATTTTTCTCTTCTCTGGTGTTCCAGTTCTTTTGCACTCGGAAGGTGGCGTACAATCCATTTCTGATATGGTATCTCTCTTGTTGAAGCCGTCCTGATTTTGGATACAACTTTGCCTGCCAGTGCTGCACTTCCCTGGGATTTCCAGTAACGCAT
>ERZ773188.1100-NODE-1100-length-31954-cov-99.971535_pt1 | contig 31954 bp, 36 predicted proteins | sample MGYA00581011_ERZ773188 | MGnify/ENA primary metagenome ERZ773188 (study PRJEB29015, sample SAMEA2737798) | human gut metagenome | biome: human gut; feature: human-associated habitat; material: faeces | place: China | collected 2012 ...
TGGCGCTGCGTAGTGAATTTTGCCAGACGGAAGGAAGAGGGAATTATTCTTTCCGTTCATGAAGAAGATACATCTCAGTTATCCTATAAACTTCTGGATATTCTGTCTCTGGTAGATTCCTTTCCCTGGTTTACTGATGAAATGATACGGACTGCCCTTTGGATTTCCTCATATTACATGTGTACGCTGATCGATGCCCTCCGTCTCTTCTATATCGACAAGAAAGCAGTCAAAACGAAAATAACCTATACTGTGAACTGGGAAAAAATAGAGAAGGAACCGGTGGAGGACATAGAAGGACTGGTAGACCGGTCCGTGGACAGTCTGGATGATCAATCGGCGGCCCTCCTTTTTGGGGACAGGCTGATGGAATACGTGAAACAGAATTTTCTCATCAAAAAGGAAACCCTGGCAGCCGCTCATAAAATCCCTCTGGAAAAATGGATTGTGCCGGACAGGGAGCTCACGGATAAAGAAAAGGGAAGGAGCCGAAAGCAGGCAGAACTTTCTGAATTTCTGAAGGCCCATGGTTCCCAGCCGGTGAGCAGGTTGAAGGAAAAGGGATTTTCCACTGCCCTTATTCATGCATTTCTTTTGAATGAATACGGCCATGCGGTCTATCATAGAAAGGAAACCTATTCTCTGATTACCCGGGAAGGGGAAAAGAAGGAAAAGACACTGACCGAAGAACAGGAGAAGGCAGTCAAAGCCCTGTGCGATTCCATAGATCGAAAGGCCTATGAAGGGTTTCTTCTAAAAGGGGTGACTGGGAGCGGGAAGACCGAGGTTTATCTCCAGGCTGCCCGTCACGCTCTGGAAGAAGGGGGATCCGCCCTCATTCTTGTGCCGGAAATCGCCCTCACCAGCCAGATGACTTCTTATTTTGCCTCCATCTTTGGAGATAAAGTAGTATTTATGCACAGCGGCCTCAGCAAAGGGGAGCGGTATAACAACCGTATGCGTATCATGAGCGGAGAGAGTCCCATTGTCATCGGCTCCCGATCCGCCATTTTCATGCCCTTCAAGAATCTAAGGCTCATTGTGGTGGATGAAGAATATGATACCTCCTATAAGCAGGGGGAAACTCCAAGGTATAACGGCCGGGATGCGGCTAAAGTCATGGCGGTCATTTATCACTGTCCTATTGTACTTGGCGCCGCCACTCCTTCCATAACCACCTATTATGCGGCCTGCCAGGGGAAAATCAGTCTCCTCACCATGAAGGAAAGGGTGTTCAAAACGCCGCTTCCTCAGATTCATGTATGTGATTTGAAGGAGAACCCGCCGATTGACAGAAGCGGTCTTATTTCTGCACCTTTAATCTCCCTTCTCCAGAAGACAATCCTTGAAAAGAATAAAGCCATTCTCCTTTTGAACCGGCGTGGATTTGCCACCACCCTTATGTGCTCTTCCTGCGGCCATGTGTTCAAATGTCCCAACTGCGATGTATCTCTGGTGTACCATAAGGAAATGAACCGGCTGGAGTGCCATTACTGCGAAACAGTGCACCCCCTTCCCAGAGAATGTCCTGTATGTCATGGCACCCGTATCCTCTACCTGGGGGCGGGTACGGAACGGATAGAAGAAGAACTGGCTGATTTCCTGCCTGAGGCCAGAGTCAGAAGGTTTGACCTGGACAGTACCAGAAGGAAGAACAGTGCCAGGGAAATTCTGGATGATTTCAGACAGGGGAAATTTGATATACTTTTCGGCACCCAGATGGTGGCTAAAGGCCATGATATTCCCGGTGTGCAGACGGTAGGCATTCTTTCTGCCGACAGCATTCTGAATATTCCTTCCTATCTGGCGGCGGAACAGACTTTCAACCTCATTACACAATGTGCCGGAAGGGCAGGGAGGAGCAGGAAACAGGGAGAAGTGATTCTGCAGACCTATAACCCTTCCCACTATGTCATCCAATGCGCTGCGCGGCAGGATTATGAAAGCTTTTACAAACAGGAGCTTCGATATCGAAAACTTCTGGAATACCCACCTTTTGCGAGACTTATGAAGATTACCTGCTTTAATGAAGATGAAAAAAAAGCAGACTCCCAGGCCGGGCGGATTCACAGCTGGCTTCAAAGCGTCATTCCCCGGCTTTCGGGAAATGTAAAGTGCACGGCCCCTTTCAGTGAACCTATCAAGCGTGTTCGAAATCTCTACTACATATCTATTCTTGTCAAGGGCAAAAGTCTTACCTCTTTAAAAAACGCCATGCGCGGGACGCCCCTGTTTGAGGAAAATGATATAATTATAGATGTAGATCCTTTATAAAAGGACTCATAATAAACATAAAAGAAAGAAGGAAATGAATTGAGTACCATTATTACTGCCGGCAACCCCATTTTAAAAATGAAGGCACAGCCGGTTGAAAAATTTGATAAAAGTTTGAAATTCCTTGTGAATGATATGAAGAAGACTCTCTATGAAGCAAACGGTGTTGGCCTGGCTGCGCCGCAGATTGCCGTTTCCAAAAGAATTTTCGTAGCCGATGATGGAGTATCGGGATTTGAAGCCTACATCAATCCGGAATGGAAGCCCGATGGCGATGAAATGAACACAGATACGGAGGGCTGCCTTTCCGTTCCTGAATTCTTCGGTGAAGTGACCCGTTATTCCAATGTCATCATCCGCTATCAGGATATTCACGGGAAAAAGAAAACAAAAAAAGCCTCCGGCCTTCTTGCCCGCTGCATTCAGCACGAAACAGATCACCTGAACGGTATTCTTTTCATTGAAAAGGCCATTTCTCTTCATAAAGGACCGAAAACAAATGAATAAGTATCGTATCGTCTTTATGGGAACTCCCGATTTTGGCGTTCCTGCACTGGAAGCCATGACTCTCCATGGTTATAAACCCGTGGCGATTTACTGCCAGCCGGACCGGATTAACGGGCGGGGTAGAAAGATTAATTATTCCCCGGTGAAATCATTTGGTCTCTCTCATGATATCCCGGTTTACCAGCCGGACAGTTTGAAGAATCCGGAAGAGCAGGAGAAACTGAAAGCTTTATCTCCGGATCTTCTTGTGGTTATCGCCTATGGAAAGATTCTCCCCAAAGCAGTCCTTGATATCCCCACCTATGGAGCTATCAATGTCCATGCGTCTCTTCTTCCGAAATACAGGGGCGCCGCCCCCATTCAGCGGGTCATTATTGATGGTGAAAAGGAAACCGGTGTGACCATTATGCAGCTGGATGAAGGCATGGATACGGGAAATATTATTTCCGCAGTGAAAATGGCCATTCCTCCCCACATGAATGCAGGAGAACTTTTTGACCAGCTGGGAAGCCTGGGGGCCAGAGAGCTTATTCACGTACTGGATGACCTTCCCGAAAAGCTCCGGCATTCGATTCCCCAGAATCAGGAAGAAGCTTCCTATGCCGAAAAAATTACAAAAGACATGGGCCATTTGGACTGGAATCTTCCGGCGGAAAGGCTTGACTGCCTGATTCGAGGCATGAATCCAAACCCCGGTACCTACAGTTTCTATCGAGGAAAAAGAGTAAAAATCCATAAAGCAGCTCCTGAAGCTGTAAAGCACTCTGCCCGGCCAGGCACCATCCTGTCCCTTGCAGAGGACCGGATTCATGTGGCTTGCGGCAGTGGTGCCCTTGTTATTTCAGAAATCCAGCCGGAAAACCATAAAAAGATGGATGCTTCCGACTTTATTCATGGATACCAGGTGAAAGTGAATGATGAATTCGACCGCTAAGCCCCTGCCTTCTGCCCGGAAGCTTGCTTATCAGGCTTTATACGACATTCTGGAGAAAAAAGCCTATGCCAATCTCACCCTCCAGCATGTGCTGAAGGAATATCCATTAAATGGACCGGAAAGCCGGCTTTTAACGGAACTGGTGTATGGAGTGCTTCGGAAATATAATTACCTTCTTTGGATCATTTCACGCCTCAGCACCTATTCTTTAAACAAAATCCATCCATCTGTAAAAATCCTTCTCTGTCTCGGTCTTTATCAGCTTCTTTACTTGTCAAGAATTCCTGCTTCTGCCGCAGTTAATGAAACGGTAAAAATAGCAAAGAAAATCACCCATAAAGGAAATGTGGGTTTTATCAATGCCATCCTCCGGGGATATATCCGTAAAAAAGATGAACTTTCTTTATTTCCCAGAAATGACAATCCGCTGCTCTACGATTCCCTTTACTGGAATGAACCGGAATGGCTGGTGAAATGGTGGCAGTCTCATTACAGCAGGGAAGCAGCGTCCATTTTAGAGGCTTTCAATGAAACGCCGAAGCTGGCTGTGAGAGTCAATACATTAAAGACAAACCGGGATGCCCTTCAAAAAATGATGGCGGAAAAAGGCATCAAAACAGAGGCCGTCCCCTGGGATAACAATGCCCTCATCCTTTTGGAAGGAGCCCATGCATTCTGGCCTCTGACAGAAGAAGGTCTTGCTTATGTGCAGTCCCTTTCCTCCATGATTCCCGCTGCCATTCTTTCTCCGAAGGAAGGGGACAGGGTGCTTGATATGTGCGCTGCCCCCGGCAGCAAGACCACCCAGATGGCAGAAATGATGAAGAATAACGGAACCATTGATGCCTGGGACCTGTATCCCCATAAGATTTCACTCATAAAAAATAATGCAAAGAAACTGGGGATTTCCATCATCCATGCAGGTGCCAGGGATTCAGGAAAACCTTTCTCTGCTCTCTTTGGGAGATACGATAAAGTTCTTCTGGATGCTCCCTGTTCCGGCCTGGGCGTTCTTTCCCATAAACCGGAAATCCGCTGGCACCGGAAGGAAGAGGACCTGAAAGAATTCCCGCCTCTCCAGGAGAAACTTCTTTCCTGCGCTGCTTCCTACGTAAAAGAAGGCGGCCTTCTGGTATACAGCACCTGCACCCTGAATCCTGCAGAAAATGAAGACAGAGTCCGTCAGTTTTTGAAAGAACACCAGGAATTCACTCCCCTTGAATTTTCGCTGGGAGATCAAAAGAAATCGGCCGATGGCATGATGACTATCCTGCCCTATGAACTTCACAGCGACGGTTTCTTTATTGCCAAACTGCAGAAAAAATAATTCTTTATAGAAGGAGCTATTATGCCTTTTAATATCTGGGGACACACCCTGCCAGAAATGGAAGAATGGGTGGTGTCAAAGGGATTTCCCAAATTTCGAGCCAAGCAGCTGCAGGACTACCTGTACCGCCGCTATATCTATGATTTCTCTGAAATGAAGCAGCTTCCTGCTTCCATGCGGGATATGCTCAAAGAAGAAGCCCTGCTCAATAAACCGGAAATCATGAGCACCCTTGCCTCCAATGACGGAGATACTACGAAAATCCTCCTGAAGCTTTCCGACGCCTCCCTGATTGAGACGGTATGCATGCATCATACCTATGGAAATTCCATCTGTATATCCACGCAGGTGGGCTGTGCCATGGGATGCGTCTTCTGTGCATCCACCAGAAAGGGGCTGGAACGAAACCTTACCGCATCGGAAATGCTGGCCCAGGTGTATGCGTTCAAAGAAAAACTGGATGCGCCTATCCATTCCATCGTCCTCATGGGTTCCGGCGAACCGCTTACCAACTATGAGGAAGTTCTCCGCTTCATCCGACTGGCCAATGACCCGGGGCTGCTGAATATCAGCCTTCGAAATATCACCCTTTCTACCTGTGGTATCGTGCCTCAGATTTATCGATTGGCAGAGGAGCACCTGCCCATTACCCTGGCCATTTCCCTCCATGCCCCTAACGATGAAATCAGAAACCGGATTCTTCCGGTGAGCCGCAATTTCAAAATCGAGGATGTAGTAAAGGCATCCCGTTATTATTTCAAAACCACGGGGCGGAGAGTGACCTTCGAATACATACTCATTAAGGATATCAATGCCTCTCCGGAAAATGCCGAAGAGCTCTGCCGTTTGACCGGAAAGATGAACTGCCATTTCAATCTTATCCCCATTAATGGTACGGAACATATCCAGCTCTATCCGCCGGATATGAATGAAATCCGGAAGTTCGTTTCTATTCTGGAAAAGCATGGAAAAAGTGTAACTGTCAGAAGACAGATGGGTGATGAAATCCAGGCTGCCTGCGGACAGCTGAAGCGCCGTTTCCTCTCTGACAAGTAAGGGTGTGGCATCTGTTTCTATGATTTTCCATTTTACTCTGTTTTTTCCTGTCATTTTGGGGACTGCCCACAGAATCACCCCTGTTTCATGAGAGAAATTCCCACTTTTTACTCAAAAAGAGCCTCTCAAAGGGGATAGAAAATTGACTATCCCTGCTGATGATGTTAGTATTAAATTAATTGGATAAGTTAAGGTTTATCAGTCCCGGCAGTATATGAACATGCCGGGCGTGGGGTTGCTTCTTGATAGGAAAAGACTTAGATGATACTAACTTATGGAGAATCGGAAAAAGGCCTTGTAAGAAAGGTCAATGAGGACGCCATCAATCTGTCTGTGAATAACCTGTACCTTCTGGCTGACGGTATGGGCGGCTATGATGGTGGCCAAATTGCCAGCAGCCTGGCAGTACAGAGTGCCGGCCGTTTCCTTGGCAGCGTACCTGCTTTTTCAGAGCAGCTGCTGAAGGAATCCTTTTATGCTGCCAACAGGGCTATCCTCAATGAAAAAAAGGATAATCCCGAGCTTCGGTCCATGGGTACGACCATGGTAGCTGCAGCAGAAGTGGGGGATAAGCTGGTTTGGGCCCATGTAGGAGACAGCCGGCTCTACCGATTTCAGCAGGGAAAGCTGGAACAGATTACCGTAGACCATTCTTTTGTTATGGAACTGGTGAACGAAGGGAAGCTGTCCCGGGCGGAAATGAGGGTTCATCCTAGAAAAAATGAGATTACCCGTGCCGTGGGCATTGAAGATGAGCTGAAAGTGGATACCGGTTCCTTTGCATTGGAAAATGGAACCTTCATCCTTCTCTGTACTGACGGTGTTTCGGGCATGGTAGAAGACAGGGATTTGGAAAGTCTGATTGCGTCCAGCCCCAGAAAGACAAAAGAAGACCTGAAAGAACTGGGCCGCCTGATCATGGAAAAAGTCTATGAAGCAGGGGCCAGAGACAATGCCTCCTTTATATTGATTCAATTTTGGAACTGAGTGGAGTAAAATATGACTGGTAAAATTCTTGATGAACGTTATGAACTGATTGAAAAAATCGGTTCAGGCGGTATGGCTGATGTGTACAAAGCCAAAGATATCCTTCTTGACAGGATTGTGGCAGTCAAAATTCTGCACAGCAGCTTTGCAGAAGACAATGATTTTATTGTGCGGTTCCGCCATGAAGCCCAGTCTGCAGGGAAACTGTCCCATCCAAATATTGTGGGTATTTACGATGTAGGCTGCGACGGTGACGTCCATTACATCGTCATGGAATACGTGGAAGGGGAAACGCTGAAGCAGTATATCCAGAACCACCCCAATATCCCCATCGATACGGCTGTCCGCATTGCTATTGAAATCGGCTATGCCCTGGAAGAAGCTCATGCCAACGGCATTATCCACTGTGATATCAAACCGCATAACGTACTTCTCACAAGGACAGGCAAAGTGAAGGTGACGGACTTCGGTATTGCCCGCGCCATTAACTCTTCTACTGTTCTTGACAAACAGTCCATTCTGGGCTCGGTCCATTACCTTTCACCGGAACAGGCAGCAGGAGATAAAATAACTGCCAAGACCGATATCTATTCCCTGGGTATCGTTCTTTATGAAATGCTGACACACCACCTTCCTTTTGAAGGGGAAACGGCTGTGAGCATTGCTCTCCAGCACATGCAGGGCGACATTCCGCGGCCCACTAAATACAATCCTGCCATTTCTCCCATGCTGGAGGAATGTCTTCTGACGGCACTTCAGAAAGATCCGGATAAAAGATACGATACGGTATCCGATTTTATTTCTGAACTGAAAATCGCCCAGGGATTTACTACTACCATATACAAGCCTGCCTCTCATGACTTTACAGCCATGACAAGGCCTATCCCCAAGAAAGAAGTACGGACTCACAAAGTACAGAGAGAAACAAAACTGACCAGATTCATTACAAATCTGCCGCAGAAGTACATCTGGATCGGCATGGCTGTCCTTTTCATCATCTGTTTTGCCTGGGCCTTTTTCAGCTTTGGCAATTTCTGGAGTTCTGAAAATATCACCGTTCCCAACGTGGTAGGTAAGCCGGTGGAAGTGGCTGAAACTACGCTGAAGAAACTGGATCTGAAAGTATCGGTGGATGAAATAGCCAGTGACGATGTACCGGCAGGACAGGTTATTTCCCAGACCCCTGCCGCCGGAACCAATGTGAAAGCCCGTCGTATTATCCACCTCACTGTCAGCAAAGGCGGATCTGCCATGCTGATTCCTGACCTTAAAGGGCTGACTCTGGAACAGGCCAAGGAAAGGCTGGATAAAATGGGGCTCACCCTGGGAGCTGTGGAAAACGGGAATGATCCCGATAAACCGTCGGATGTCATCATTTCCCAGAGCCCTGAATCCGGCGCTAAAGCCACAAAGGGAACCAGAGTGAATATTGTCATTAATATGAAACAAAAGGTCCATGTACCCAATGTAGTGGGCATGACACTGGCTGATGCCAGAAATACACTGCTTTCCATGAAGCTTTCCGTTGGTACCATCAATGCTTCTGACGGTACCTCTACCGATGACAGCAGCGCCATCATCATTTCCCAGGATCCGGCAGGCGGTGAATCCACCTCTTCCAATGTGGTCAATCTGACTGTTGGAAAGAAGAAATCCCAGACTAAGACCGGCACTGTGAATATCTCCATTCCTAAAGGCGGCAATGCACGGCAGGTAGAAATCTATGTCACCGATGACAGTGGGAAGCATACTGCCTATAGCGGCAAAGCGGCTCCAGGAAGCACAGTGAGCAAGGATGTTTCCGGCAGCGGAAACGTACATGTACAGGTAGTCATTGACGGCTCTGTAGTTCAGGATCGGGAGCTTTGATGATGAAGGGACTGATTCTGAAAAATCAGAATGGCTACTTTACCATATACGGCAGTGAAGGAGCCCTGTCTCTCTGCCGCTCCCGGGGCAGGCTGAAACGGCGTACCGATATCCTGGTAGGGGACTATGTGGACTTTGAAACGGGAAATAGCGGGGAGACGGTCATCACTCATGTGTATCCACGGAAAACCGTGCTCTACCGTCCTCCTTCCGCTAATATAGACCAGCTTGTACTTGTATCAGCCGTCCGTACCCCGGACTTGAATCTCTTCCTTATGGACAAGATGGTGGTGATGGCTGAAGAGGCCGGCGTTGAACCACTGATTGTGATTAATAAGGCTGATCTGGATGAAGCAGGGGCTGAAAAGGCTGTTACCTACTACAGAAAAGCCGGATATTCCGCCTTTTCCCTTTCTCTTCTTCACGATGAGGGGCTTGAAGAACTCACCAGTGCCCTCAAAGGACCAATCATAGCTTTTTCCGGACCTTCCGGAGTGGGGAAATCGACTCTTCTGAACAGGATACTTGGAAAATCCCATTTCCTTTCCGGTGAAGTGAGCCGCCATACAGGCAGGGGAAAGAACACCACCCGCCATGCGGAACTGATTCAATGGAAAGACCGGAGATTCCTTATGGATACACCGGGCTATACCTATCTTGATATTGACCGGATTGAAGGGAACCATCTTTCCTATTTATTCCGTGATTTCCGACCTTTCCTGGGGAAATGCCGATTCAATGACTGTATCCACAGCAAAGAACCGGACTGCGCTGTAAGGCAGGCGGTGGAAGAAGGACTGATTCAGCAGCGGCGGTATCAGTCATATCTTGAAATACTGGATGAAATAAGGAATCCAAGGAGGTAAATTATGAAAATTGCTCCCTCTATACTGGCTTCAGATTTTTCCCGTCTGGCAGATGAGCTCAAGGATATTGAAAAGGGCGGTGCTGACTATGTCCATCTGGATGTGATGGATGGCCACTTTGTACCCAATCTCACTTTTGGCGTACCAGTCATTCAATCCTTAAGGCCCTGTACAAAACTTCCTTTTGATGTTCACCTTATGACTTATCATCCCGAAGCCTATCTGGAAGGCCTTGAGGCAGCAGGAGCTCACATGGTATCCTTCCATGTAGAAGCAGTGCCGCACCTGGACCGTATGATTCATAATATTAAAGACCGGGGAATCAAGGCCGGTATTGCTCTGAATCCGGGCACACCCCTCGCTTCCATAGAACAGGTTCTGCCTCTTCTTGATTTCGTCCTTATTATGTCCGTGAATCCCGGCTTTGGCGGGCAGAAATTTATTCCCTATACCCTTGATAAAATTGCCGCCCTTTCCGCCATGATTAAGGAAAAAGGACTTTCCCTTTCCATCGAAGTGGATGGCGGCGTAAACAGGGATAATGCGCCGCTTCTCAAAAAAGCGGGCGCTCATATTCTGGTCGCCGGTTCTTCGGTCTTTGGAAAAGAAGACAGGGCGCAGGCCATCAGGGATTTGAAAGTATAATAACCGAAAAGCGGCAGGACTTGCCGCTTTTTTAGTGGTGTGGAATACGAGCAGCATCCAAAGGGGAATTGAAATTCTGCCTTCTATCCAGAATGGAGGACAGGATAGAAAAGAGCAGGAAAATCCGCTATCCTTTAAAGATTGTCAAGCACCGGCCTCTTTTTAGTGTTACAATAATAGAGTAATTTATTTATGTTTTAACAGGAGTCATACCTATGAGTGAAATGAATCGGATTGACCATTACCTGAGCACCGACGGCATTCGTATCACCGTAGCCGACGTTACGGATGCAGCCCGCAGGGCCCAGGAAATTCATCATCTTCCTTCTCTTTCTGCGGTCATTTTGGGAAAGGTCTTAAATGCAGCCGCCATTCTGGCCATGGATTTTAAAAATCATGAAGGGGTCTCCCTGAAATGGGTAACCAATTCGCCTTTAGGGACTATCCATGCCGATGCCTACGAAGGAAGGTATGTGCGGGGATTTATCGAAAATCCCGATGACGGCACCATTCCCTACACCCCCGCTGAGGAAGCGAAATGGGTGAGCCGCAGGGGAAAACTCTTCGTTACCCGTTATTCCCTTTTGAAAATGCCCTATGTATCGGCAGTGGACCTCGCTGACGGAGATACGGCTTCCTGTGTATCTGACTATATTAATTCTTCTGACCAGACCCTGTCTCACGTAGAAATCGAAGCCCTGACAGACAAAGAGGGAAAGATTATCCGCATGGCCGGCTTTATCGCCCAGCTCATGCCTGAAGGAGATAAAAAACTTTTTGGGGAGCTCTTTGCGAAAGACCGGAAGTGGGATCTTTTCAATGAGACCGGAAAAGAAACGTCCCTATCCACCCTTCTCCATAAAGAAAATTATGTCCTTCTAGGAAGCGCTCCTGTTTCCTTCCGCTGCACCTGCGGAGAGGATCGGATCAAGCATTCTCTGCAGGGCCTGCCCCTGGTTGAACAGCAGGGCCTCCTGGACGATGACCATATAGAAATAGAATGCCACTACTGCGGGAAAAAATATGAAATTTCCAGAGAAACTCTTGTGAAATGGTTTAATGAAAAGGGAGGAAATGTACAATGAGTAAACTGGCTTTTATTGGCGGTACCGGCGTATATGATCCCGGCATCCTGACTGATCTTCATTCAGAAATCATCGATACGCCCTATGGAAAGGCAAGCTATGAATCCGGCAGGTTCGGAGATAAGGAAATCATCTTCCTGGCCCGTCATGGCGTGCATCACACCATTCCGCCCCATAAAATCAATTACAGAGCCAATATTTACGCCCTGAAGATGCTGGATGTAAAGGCCGTAGTTTCCACCACCGCCGTAGGTTCTCTGAACCCCGACTATAAGGCAGGGGAACTGGTTCTGGTTGATCAGTTCATCGACATGACAAAATCCAGGGAAGGGACTTTCTATGACGGAGAGCATTATGGCGTAGCCCATCTGGATATGACCCATCCTTACTGCGAGACCCTTCGCCAGGCCATCATCAGGGCGGCAGAAGAAGAGCATATTACTCTTCATCCCCATGGAACCTATATCTGCACCGAAGGTCCCCGTTTTGAAACACCGGCTGAAATCAAGGCTTACCGTCAATGGGGAGCTGATGTGGTGGGCATGACAAATCTGCCGGAATGTGTCCTGGCCAGAGAGGCGGAAATCTGCTATTCTACCATTTCCATGGTAACAAATTTTGCCGCCGGTATTTCTGATACCCCCCTTTCCCACAGGGAAGTGGTGGACTGCATGAACCATAACCTGGAAAGCTTCAAGAAAATCATTACCATCCTTTCCAGAACCTATAACCCTGATACGGAATGCAGCTGTCACCATGCAGCAAAAGATTTTGGAGGATTCCATCTCTTATGAGTGAAGCACTTTGGTCCCTGAAATGGGAAAAGGGAGAACTGGTACTGCTTGATCAGACAAAACTGCCAGGAAATATTTCCTATATCCACTGCAAAGAAAGCAGGGAAGTGGGAGATGCCATTTCCCGCCTGTCTGTCCGCGGTGCTCCAGCCATCGGGGTGGCGGCGGCCTACGGCATGGTACTGGCCTTTAAGGAAATCAAAAAAGAAGGGCTTTCCGGCCCTTCTTTAAAGGATGCCTTCCACAGGGCAGCCAGAGAGCTTGCTGCTGCTCGTCCTACGGCAGTGAACCTGTCCTGGGCTGTCAGGGAAATGGTTCATACCTTTGATACTCTACCGGAAGAGGAAGCCCTGGCAGGGCTTATAGAAAGGGCAGAGGCCATTGAAAGAGAAGACAAGGCCCTCTGCAGCGCCATGGCAGACCATGGGGCGGACCTCTTTAAAGGGAGGAAAAATCTCCGCATCCTGACCCACTGCAATACAGGTGCCCTGGCCACCGCCGGCATAGGTACTGCCTTTGGCGTTATTTACCGCCTGTATGAAAGAGGGCAGATTGAAAGAGTATATGCCGATGAAACAAGGCCCCTTCTCCAGGGAGCCCGGTTGACCGGTACGGAACTTATGGAAAATGGAATTCCTGCCACTCTGATTACTGACAGCATGGCCGGATGGGTCATGAAGGAAAAGAAAATTGATGCGGTCATCGTAGGCGCCGACCGCATTGCAGCCAATGGCGACGCAGCGAATAAAGTAGGTACCTACGGCCTTTCCGTACTCTGCGCTTACCATCATATTCCTTTTTATATTACCGCTCCTTTCTCCACCTTTGATTTCTCTATTTCCAGCGGAGACGAAATCTCCATAGAAGAGAGAAATCCGGAAGAAGTGCGGCAGATAAGGGGCATATATACGGCACCGAAAGATATGCCTGTCTTTAATCCTGCCTTTGATGTGGCGCCTCATACATTGATTACCGGCATCATCACAGAAAAAGGAGTCCTGACTCCACCCTATGATGTAACCATAAAGAACTATGAAAGGAGTTTACAATTATGAGTGATTCTATGATTCGTGATATTTCACTGTCTGACAATGGGGAACAGCGTATCCGCTGGGTAGCCAAATTCATGCCTGCCCTGAATGCACTTCGGGAAGAATTTATCAAAGATCAGACCTTTAAAGGCAAAACCATCGTCATGTCCATCCATCTGGAAGCAAAAACAGCTTACCTGGCCCTTACGCTGAAGGCTGCCGGTGCCAATGTCATCTGTACAGGAAGCAATCCGCTGTCCACCCAGGATCCCATTGCAGCAGCTCTGGTGAAAAACGGAATTACTGTGTATGCATGGCATGGCTGCACCGATGATGAATATACCATGTTCCTGAACAAAGCCCTGGACCATATGCCTGATATCATTATTGATGATGGCGGAGACCTGGTACACCTTCTCCATACCACCAGAGCAGATGCCAGGAAGAACCTGATCGGCGGCTCCGAAGAAACAACCACCGGTGTATACCGCTTGAAGATTCTGGAAAAGAATCATGAACTGAAATTCCCAATGATTGCAGTTAATGATTCCTATTGCAAATACCTCTTTGATAACCGCTACGGTACCGGCCAGTCTGCATGGGACGGCATTATCCGCAGCACAAATCTTACCGTCACCGGTAAAACCGTAGTCATTGCAGGCTATGGCTGGTGCGGCAAGGGTGTTTCCATGCGCGCCAAAGGCCTGGGTGCCCATGTTATCGTTACCGAAGTGGACCCCATCAAAGCCATTGAAGCCGTTATGGACGGCTTTGAAGTGATGCCTATGGACGAAGCAGCCAAACTGGGGGACTACTTCCTCACCGTCACCGGTGATATCGACATCATCACAGAACGCCATTTCATGGAAATGAAAGACGGCGCCATCTGTGCCAATGCCGGCCACTTTGACTGCGAAGTCAGCAGAAAAGATCTGGAAAGAATCTGCACAAGGAAATTTGAAGCCCGCAAAAATATTGAAGGCTACGTCCTGCCAAACGGCAAGACCGTGTTCCTTATGGCTGAAGGCCGTCTGGTTAACCTGGCTGCCGGTGACGGACATCCGGCAGAAATCATGGACCTTTCCTTCGCTATGCAGACCCTGGCTGCCCGGTATCTCCTTCAGCACGGCAGCGAAATGGAAGCGAAGGTATACACACTGCCCCATGAACTGGATACCAAAGTAGCTTCCATCAAACTGGCTTCCATGGGCTACAAGATCGATACCCTCACTGAAGCCCAGAGAAAATACCTGGGACTTGACTGAAGGAGGCTGTCATGAAAATTCTCATTAAAAATATCGGCCTTATGCAGGACGGAAAAGTCACCGAACACAAGAATATAGCTGTAGAAGACAAATATATCAAAGAATTCCCGGAGAACCCAAAAGAAGAAGAGTACGATGAAATCATCGAAGGCCATGACATGCTGGCCATGCCGGGACTTGTGAATACCCATACCCATGTAGCGATGACCCTTTTCAGAAGCTATGCTGATGATATGGCCCTCATGGACTGGCTGCAGAATAAAATATGGCCGGCAGAAGATCACCTGGATGACGACATCGTCTACTGGGGCAGTACACTGGCCTTTGCTGAAATGATCCGCGGCGGTACCACATCCTTCTGCGATATGTACATGTTCATGGATGCCTGCGCCAAAGCCGCTGATAAAGCGGGCATCCGCGGCAATTTGGCCAGAGGCCTTGCCGGTATCGGTCCCAATGGACAGAAAGGTATCGATGAAAACGTAGAACTCTACAAGAACTGGAACGGGGCAGGGGACGGCCGCTTCAAAGTCATGATGGGACCTCATGCTCCCTACACCTGTCCGCCTGACTATATCAGAAAAGTACGGGACGTGGCAGAAAAATACGATATGCCCATTCACATCCACCTTTCTGAGACAAAGGGGGAAGTGGAAAACTGCGAAAGGGAATACCACATGACCCCCATTGCCCTCATGGACTCCCTGGGCCTCTTTGAAAGGCCTACACTGGCTGCTCACTGCGTTCATGTGACGGATGACGACATTCGCATCATGAAAGAAAAGCATGTATGCGCAGCTCATAATCCCGCGTCCAATCTGAAACTGGCCAGCGGCATTGCCCCTGTTCCCAAAATGAGAAAAGCAGGTATTACTGTAGGTATCGGCACCGACGGCGCCTCCTCCAACAACAAGCTTGATATGTTTGCAGAAATGCGTCTCACCGCCCTTATCCACAAGGCGGCCAACTATGATCCCTTCGCCATTACCGCCAAAGAAGCAGTAGACATGGCCACCAAAGATGGCGCCAAATGCCTTGGTTATGACAATCTTGGTCAATTAAAGGAAGGCTTCCTGGCTGATATCATCCTGGTAGACAGAACCGGATTCCACTGGAAACCAAGATTTGACAGCGTCTCCCTGGCCGTTTACGCCGGTAACTCCATGGATGTGGATACCGTCATCATCAACGGCAGACCGGTGATGGAACATAAAGAACTCCTCACCATAGATACGGAGAAAATGGATGCAGAAGTCAAAAGAGTGACCGAAAAGCTCTATGCCTTCACAAAGAAATAAAAATATCCGGTATGAATAAACAGCTGCGAATGTCGATGTACTAGAAATTGATATTCGCAGCTTTTTTGCATGAAAACAACGGACAAAGCAGCACAAAAACACGGATGGTCATCCGTTCCAGTCAGTATTGCGGGCCTCTCAGAATCAGGCGTCAACGCTGTACTGCAGGAAGGAGACTTCCTGCAGCAGCCCTGAACTTGTCGTCCGGGAATGCGGGCTCATGCTGTATAGAATGATATCCGTGCTTTGGCTTGGTTGTCATGGTCTAACGTATTCTGCAGAATCCGTTCTGCTCTCAGGGCGCCCTGGGAGCCGGAGAGGGGGAAAGCGGGAAACCTGTAATACAGAGATTCATTGATTCCTCTCTGCCAAAGCTGCATTCCGGCCGGAATATTCGCGATATACAAGGCAGATAAGGAAATAGAATCCTTCCATGGAGAGCTTCCTGATTTTCCCCTCCATACATTTATATTGCATAAGCACCCTCTTTTAACAACCTCCCTTTTAAAAACATATCAATCATTGATGAGAAAGCCGCGTGCTCACCAATGGGTGGTAAGTAATAAACATAATTATGAAATTATCATTAGAATTTTATCCAACATGTTCACATAAAGTATATTTCTTCTATTTATATAGTAGAAGGATGTAAAAGACCTGCAGCATGGAAAAAAGTTATCCATAAATCCCCGAGATGGCCATAGGAGATGTAAGTATGGAAAGCAGACGTCCATGGGTTAACCTCTTTTCATCCCTCCCTGATCAGGTAAAAAAACATCACAGGAAAATCCGAAAATCTCACCTTCTGCAGAAATGACGGGAGACTCATGCCTGGCGCGCGCCGTCGTACCATGTACAGCAGCGGCCGTAGACCATGCAGACACCGAACTCATTGGGCAGCTGTGGACAAAATACACCGGGTTTTCTTGTGGTGTTTTTAATTGGGCTGTTCACCAGGAAATATGAAAACATACCAGCCATTTCTCTTTATATTCTCTTTATACGCTATCTTTGAACTCACAATAGCGAAACAGGGAGAAGGTAAGAATAAAGCCTTGATAAAAACAGGTAAGATGTAATAAGATTGAGTAAAAGGAAAAACAGGAATAATAAAGAAGATTGATGGATAAATAGGTTCCGATAATTTAATGTTATCGGAACCTATTTATTTTTGTGGAACAGAACGGAATATCGTGGCTGGAAATCCTTGATATTATCTAATATTATTCGGAACTCAAGGAATTTTGGAAAACGAGAAAGATTATCAAGGAATCGCAAATCCTGCCTACAATGCCTACATAATTGCCTACCAAAGTCAATTTTTGACTTCGGTATTTGATTTGCTATCCACTATAAATCAAAAAAAAAGACGGCCGCCGGAAATCCCGGTAGCCGTCTTTAAATTACCATTCACAGAGTGTATACATGACGGAGCCGCCTTTGACGTGGCTTCCGTCGAAATGCAGAGTGCCCTCCCATCGGCCTGCCTGATACCCGGCGGATATGTAAGGTATATCGCCAATGTAAGTAACACCTGTCTTTATTTTGTGAACTTTTCGTAGGGTAATCTTGTAGACGTCCACCTTCTGCAGCTTGTCATTCGGTGTGACGATAGTCCGGTCGGCTTTTTCGGCAGCTTTCGCCGGGAGCGACTTATCGTTGGACTCTATCTGCTTTGCGGTAGTCCCGGCGGCTTTTTTGACTGTCGGTGACTGGATGTAATAGGTCACGGCGGGGGATTCGGAGCCGCTCCGCTCTATCTCACGGACGATAGTCTGCGCTTCCGGCTGTGTCACATGGATTTCTTTAGCCACCGTTTCCGGCTGCTTCACTTCTTCCTGTGATATTACCGTCGGCTTTTCTGCCCTTTTCTTTTCCCATCCCATATATGCAAGAGCACAGCAGGCGATAGCCAGCAGGGCCGAGATGATTATGATGATTATATTTTTTGCTTTTTCATTAACCATCCCAACCATCTCCGGTGATGTCGGCGTCAAATTCCTGACCATTGATTTTTTCTTTGAACGAATATTGCCAAAGCATACAGCTTACTCCAGGTCCCTCTTCGATTTTCCCTGGGCTCGCAATCCACAGGCCTGCTCCCCCGGTCTGACTCATATCAATATGATTATAGAGCCAATCGAAATTACAATATACGCCTGCAGGTTGCAGTCCGGCATCCCACAGCTTATTAATCGTGAGAGTTACCATGTTCGTGATTGTCTGCAGTCCGTCCGGGCTCAAATCCAGACCATTCCGCTGTCTCCACCCGTCGTCTTCTTCGTCAATCCATACGCCCATTTCAAGGTTGCTGGAGTTCAGGCCACAATCTTCCAACGTCTTCACAATGTAATCCGCTTCATATTCAGCATCCGATTCATTTGTGGCGTAAGAATAATAATATACCCCCAGCTTTAATCCGGCTTTTTTCGCGCCATTGATGTTTTTATAAAAGTTTGAATCCAAATGGCCGTGTCCGTATCCAAGGCGTACAATCGCAAACTCATATCCAGCCGCTGCAACTGCCTCCCAATCAACGCAGCCATTGTTTTCAGATACATCAATTCCCTTCATCATCTATTCCTCCTCGCTTTAATGATCTGAACAAGCCCACTCAGAACACTCACCCCTGCATCGTTCAGGTTCTCAATAATCGACAGAAGCTCTGATGCTGCCAAGTACGAAATGCATAATTCCATAAAAACAGCAGGGTGGTGAACAGTAGATACTATGATGTCCGCAACCCCACTGGCTATTGTTAATAGCACATAAAGGCCCATCTTCAGCATGAACTGGCATTTCATCTGCCTTGAAGAAATAACTCCTGCCCTGTGTGCAGCAGGCATAGCATGGATTGAATCTATTACCGTAGGTTCCTTACCCTGTCCCTTAAGAAACCCATATGCCAGGGCAAGCCATTTCGTCAACAGGTCAATAACAATTAGTATTGAAAAGAGAGTTACAAGCTCCAAATGAAACTGTATAAGGGCTATCATTCCACCTACTGCAATTTTAAATGGCCAGCCTTCAGTAAGATGGCTGACCACTTTTTGAGCATAGCAAAATAATGTATTTAAATCCATTCTTCGCCTCCGAATAAGGGAATTAATCAGGGAGTTCAGTAATTTTCCGATTCTCAAATTTCTTGTAAGCGTCCAAATAGACTTCCTTCTTGTCTCCATTATAGGTAACTTCGTAGTACATGCCGTCAGGGAGAGTGGTAGAAACTAATGCCTTCCAGTTCTGTAAGGTCTTACAGAACCAAACGACAAATACGTTATCCATAGTAATCTGAACATTATCGGTCTTGTCGATGTGTTCATTTGCATAATCAAGTACAATTTTCTTTGCAATTTCCTGTAAATTCATTTTTTATTCTCCTTTATCTTCTATGAATGGTAAACCTTGTAGCAATCATGGCCCTGCAGGGGTCGTAGAAATCAAACTTCCAGCCTAAGTAGATGCACCACCGCCAGTGCTGGCTGATAGGGTCGTCCTTTTTGTACCTGAAAGCGTTGGAGCAAACAGCAAAGTGCTTGCCTTTCCGGCGGATAGTCTGCGGGTCCGTGTCCACTCCGAAGAGGTAAAACGCAAACCCATATCCACAGTTGCGGTAGAGCCAAAACACACGGTTAAGGTAGTGCTTGAGCCACAGACGACGTGGAAAGGGCTTTTTGAGAATTACCTCCTTACGTGTCCTGCCGTAGTCGACGGTCAGCCAATCATGCATGACACAGCACTTGTAGTAGGTATCGAAGTCGTAGGAGAGCCACTTAGGGCAGTCATACAATACATACTGCCTGTTGTCCAGTGCACTGTCCCATGTCTGCCAAAGCCGGAAAATCTTTGGGAGCTCGCCTTCTTTGTCCGCAAAGAGCACCACAAACGGGTTGGTGAGGTAACAGAGTAACATACAAAAGAGCTGGCAGATGGAGTAAAGAAAATATTTGATGTACATTGGTTTTCACCTCTTTTCTAAAGAACCGAAGGGGAATTAGCGGCTCACGCTCATGCAATATATGCGGGCTATGATGGCAATGAAGTCGCGGGTACGGGCGACAAATACCGCTATCAAACTTGGGCAAACCAAAATACTGGCTGGAAAACAGGTCGGCTTGGTACGTCCACCGTAGGTGGCAATAACCCTCACAATAACCTCCCACCGCTTTATGGAGTAAATAGGTTTCGGCGGATTAGTTGATACGTCTAAATTTATATACACCATATACTGGCGCAATCAGATTTGTGACCTTTTTAGGGAAATTGCATAGACCATAAGCTTTGCCGTCATAGATATTACAAAAAGCCCAAGTGTTTGTTTTTACTGTATCTGTAGCCGCTGATTTAATAGCATAACCGTCAATATCTTTACCACTCGAATTGTTCATAAACAAGATTGTTCTTTCCGGTAATTCCCCTTCGGATTTGAGCTGGTGAGCCGAAGGGGAAATGGCGAAGCATACCACAAAATTTGACTTCCTATTTTACGGAAGTCAGGGTACTGGTGCGGCAGGTTGGGGAATTGTACTAACTAATAACCCATCAAATACGTACAAAGATTTTTACCCTAATCCTTACTCATACACGGGAAACGATGAACCGCATAATAACATCCAACCGCTCTATGGTGTGTACAGATTCCGAAGAGTTAAGTAGTACGCCGGAAATGGTACACACCGTAGATTGGAGCTATGTTGTTATGCGGTCGGTCCTTACCAAAGTTAAGGTCAAAGCCATCTGGGGAATTCGACGTTGTATTTACACCATTACCCACGCCTTCGGTGCTATGAGGAGAAGAAAAAACACCCGAGGTTGTAATATCCTGATCAACAGCTTGCCTTGCAAAATTCCAGACTGAACCTGTGATATGCGCCATTTCCCCTTCGGCCAACATTCCAACTCCGAAGGGGAATTGCCAACTTTTCATAGCCCTTTCTATGTTGGAGGATATGAAGGATGGGACAGCAAAACCGTGACTACGCAGAAATATGTATTTAATTATGATTCTGCTTTAAATGCTAATGGTAAAACATATACGGGCCCTGTTTCAGATTCATCTTATTATACGGTAGGCAGTAAACAACCACATAATACAATCCAACCTATTTACGGCGTATATCGTTTTCACAGGATTAGTTAGTCCTGCGAAATTTATATGCCCCAAAGAGCGGTTGTAGAGTATTGTGCGGCAGGTCTCCACCAGCATTTTGCGTTGTCCTTACTATATATGCAGTGTCATTTTTCCCCTTTGTCCCGGCATCAACATACCATGCACCTTTACTTGAAGAAGCAGTACCATTTTGCGGAGAGTCCAAAATAAAAGAGTGTCCGTGAGATTTCATTTCCCCTTCGGAGTTGGTACTTTTGGCCGAAGGGGAAATGGCTCCTGTAAATATCAAATCAGATGGTTGTGGCGGTCTCATGGGCCATGGAATAACAAGTAGTACACCAGCTCAAAATGAAGGCTTTGGGCCTGTAAATGGTATGGCTTATGGTGACCGATACAACACCCTACGCACCAGCGGCAACATGGAACCTCATAACAATATCCCACCTGCTTACGGCGTGTATAGATTTAGACGCACTACTTGATGCGCCTATACTTGTACACTCCGTACAAAGGCGATAGGTTGTTATGTGGCTGATTTCCACCCGTGCTCTCGACAAGGTCGGGCCATCTATTTGTGTTTTTAGCGCTTCTATCGACAGAATCATGCACGATACCAGGCTGATTGTATTTTCCCGAATTACCGTCGCTGCTGTTCCAGTCATCGTTGTAGAAATGGATTGCATGCCCGTGGCGTGTTAATTCCCCTTCGGTGATTATATGCTCCGCCTCCCCGGTCATGCTCACGCCGTTGCGGGTGAAGTTACTGCTTCCGGCCGTGAAGACGTATGTATCAGTCGTGCCGTTATGGGTTTCCTTGTACGTGCCCGCCGTAATGGTGGTAAGACCTGCGCCTAGCTGTCCCCACGTGCCCCCGATATAGGTTGATGGGTTAGCACTGTTGGTGGTCTCAAGGATAGTGCCCACCGGGAAGAGTGCCAGCATGGCAGTTTTCATTTCGGCCTTAATCGTGTCATGCATGGCGTTGACTGCTTTTGTTATCTCGCCGGTAATGGTAGTATGCATGTCGTCAATGGCCTTTTTCCTCTCGCCGTCCATTGTGCCCTGCACATCAGTCTCCACTTTCCACTTGACTGTCCCATCTGTCACGGTAGTGCCATAGGCGGTCCATTTAGGCTCCGTACTGCCCGTGGTTCCCGCCGTTGTGCATGTGGCCTTGCATCCGGCTGGCAGTGACGGGCTATGGACTACTGCACCTACGGAGTAGGCGGTAGACGGCTGCCAAAGGCCATTAGCAAGGGCAAGGGTCACATTGTTTTGGTTCTTAATAAAGTCGTACATATTTGCATATGTAGTGGGCTTCGAGCTGTCATTCCAAGTGCCATAGCCATCTTTTTCAAAGTCCTTGCATTTCTCGATACTCACGATTTCTCACCGTCCTTCTTTTCGGTTTCTTTCTTCTCGGGGAGTGGTTTACTCCTTACACATTTAGGGTTGGTGCACAAGCCGGTCTTTTCGTCCATCCTGCGATGGCACAAAAAACATCTTTCCATTTAAATCTCCCCCCTCTTGGTCGTGTACTCACTGACTAAGGTCTCACGTTCCGCCTTTAGGTCGTTAAAATAATCGGTGTCGCCAATGGCATTGGCCTTTGCCATTTCGGTCTCTACGTCCGAAATCTTCTGGCTGTACTCACTGTCGAGAGCGGCAAGCTTCTGTTCCCTCACTTCATCTTCTGTGGGTGCCGGTCTTTCAACCAGCTGGCCCGCCTTATAGATGAGGTCATTCTGCACGGCCTCATTCCACGCCGCCCCATCCTGCTCAATAGCTATGCCGTCGGGATAATTCTTTGCGGCAAGGGCCTTTAATTCGTCCACGGTCTCCCCGTGGATGCCGGCGACGTAAGAGGTCTCTCGCTCCCCAGTGTCTGCGTTGTAGACACTGACGTACTGCAGGGAGGTATCTGTACTGCCCATGTTAGTCTCCTTATACTAAAATAGCCCCCATGAAGGGAGCTGATATTTAATGAAAAATCCTAATGGTTATGGGTGCATCAAGCATTTAAGCGGTTCACGGAGGAACCCGTGGGCGTTTGTAGTAACTGAAAACGGTAAGCAGAAGGTAAAGGGCTACTTCCCGACTAAGATGGAAGCCCTTGCATTTCAGGTCGATTGGAATAAATCGCATGACCGGCACCGCCTTTCAAAAATAACATTTTCGGAGTTGTACTTGAGGTGGAAACCGAAGCACGTCGTATACTTTCGTGTTACAGAATCAACAGTTAAAGGGTACGAATCGGCGTATAAGCACTGTTCAAGCCTCTATGATAGGGCCGTGGAGGATATAAGGTATAAAGACCTTCAAGCGGTCATCGACGGAATGACAGGGCTCTCCTACGCCAGCAAGAAGAAGGTCAGGAACCTATTGTCTCTACTCTTTGCCTACGCAAGGAAAATGGAGTATACAAGCCGTGACTTTTCCGGCCTTATCCACATCGGGAAGAATAAGCCAGTGAATCCTCACCACGCTATCAGCCGCCGGAAAATCAATCAGCTGTGGAAACTGGTGGATAGTGCACCGGACGTTGATATAGTCCTCATTCTTATCTACACAGGCCTTCGCAATGGAGAGCTTCGGGCCCTCCTCAAGTCCGACATCAACCGAAAGCAGAAGTATCTGCGTGTCACAAAGTCAAAGACTGCGGCAGGCATCCGCACCGTCCCCATCCATCACCTCATATGGCCGCTGATTGAAAAGCGTCTCGAATCAGAAGGCCCTTACCTCATCAACGTCCAAGGCAAGCCGATGGACTACAGCCGCTTTGCCCGCACCTTTAAGCGAGTGATGCGGTTAGTCCATGGTGAGAAGCATAAGCCTCACGACACCCGCCACACCTGCGCCACCCTGCTAGATGGTGCCGAGGTAAACGATAACGCCCGGAAGATGATTCTAGGCCATGCAAGGGGCGACGTGACCAATGGCGTCTACACCCACAAGACGCTCCGGCAGCTCCGGAAAGCCATTGAGACTTTGTGATACTAACCTGTTACTGACTGGTAGGACGGAGAGTGGTAGATGGGCGGTGGTGACTGGATAAATCGTGATACTGATGTGTTACCCAGATTTTTGCGAAAAGTGCGGGTAAATGGTAGATGGGATTTTTGCAATATCCGATAAAATCGGGGATTATGGAGCGTAGGTGGAATACATTTATACAGGGTGGAAGTTGTTCGAAGGATCAATGGGTTACTTTTCCCATCTCTTTTTCGCAGCTTCCCATTGTCAATACTACCGCCGTACATGCATCCGCCCAAAACAGCAATGATACCGCAATCGCTGATGTAGGTACAACCGGATTTCATGAGTACAGTTATAATAACGGCTATTGGCTTGCAGTAGGTCACTAGACAGGGTGGAAATCGCAACAGAGGCACGCAGACATTTCCCATCGCTTTTTCTCAAGTTCTTGGAGTGTACGCCACCCGAAACAGCGGCACATGGGAACATTCCGTTATTGTCTCATCAGTCTCCAACACTGGATTTTACAGTGAGGTAAGAAACCAGGCTAACGATAGTCCTTCCGATTATTGGTGGTACTGGCTGGCAGTAGGGTATTGAGACAGGGTGGATACAAGCAATACCAAGGCGATGTAAATTTTCCGATTGCTTTCCCACATGCCTGTTTTTATGCTACTTCTGCGGCTTATAGCGGAGACTGGGATCATTACGCTAACATGAGAAAGCTTACTGGGTTCACCATTTATGGTGATGGAAGCGATAAGTTATGGATAGCATTTGGTTACTAGACAGGGTGGACACGCTACCGTAACAAATAGCGCTTGGGTAGGCTTTCCTATAGCTTTTAGCACAAACCTCGCCAGTCTTGCTATGCAGAACGATGGAAATTACTGCCAGTACTTTATTTATAACGTCGGAAATACAGGATTCAACTATGGCGGCAACGCATCCTATAAACACTGGATTTCTTTCCTTGCTTTTGGCTTGTAGACAGGGTGGAGTTGGTAGCGATAACGTCACGTTCCCAGTTGCTTTTTCCTCCGTTCTCACTCCGCTTATTACGGCAAAAAACAATTCAAAGACGCAGAACAACCTGCACATCAATTCGTACAGTAATACGGGGTTTTCGTGCTATTCAAACGGATACGCAATACTGTGGGTGGCTTTCGGTATTTAGTAGCCAATAGCACACCAAAAAGTTGCGATACCGTTATTTCTGACAAATCCGGTTTTAGAAAAATTATTAACCCCGGTATAGTCGTGGTTTGAATTGCCCGTATTACTAGATGTATTCGTTACGGACAAACAGGCAGACGGGAAAGACACCGGGAATGTGACATTAGTGACACCTGAAGCATATCCACCCTGTATAATGAGCGGGATGGTTCCGCCCAATTTCACCCACCAGCTGTTTGAGTTGGAAACGTTGCCTGCGACAACGCCGGCCTGCGATTTGACGTTGTTGATATAGCTCATAATGTCAGTGCCGTTGACCATGAGCTTGCCGCCAGAACTTGCAAGCCGGAGGGAATAATCGGCAGTATCAGCACTCTTTTCATGAAAGTCGAGGATGCTGCCTACTTCTGCCACACCATCAGAGCCGATGGCCGGGAAGTGCGTACCATCCCATGCACTTCCTTTTACGTTTGGCGTGTACGGCAGATGGTCGAGCCCTGTGCCGCCGTGGGCCACGGGAAGGATGCCGGTAATGCCAGGTGTTACTGATTTATCAGCTTCATTGAGGTTTACCCTTTTAGTGCTTGCGAGGTCTACCTGTACGGTCTGGCCCAGCATGGCCGGTGTAACAATCTTATTGTCTACTTTTCCGGCGGTTACCTCCGCCTGTGATGCAAAGTCTATAGTCCGGGGGAGCATGATATAGGTCACTGTCCCGTCGGAAATGGTGCTTCCTACGCTCCCCCACACCGGCTCTGCGGCACCGGAAGAGCCCGCCGCTGTAACTCTTGCTATTGTGTTGGCCGGCATATTAGGCGACAGGACCACTTGCCCCACGATATAGTTCGTGCCGGGCTGCCAGAGTGACATGGCCACGAGGGAGTACATCACGGCGTAGTGGTTTTTCAAGTATTCCTGAAATTTCTGCTCTGTGGTGCCTTTGCTTGCATCATTGGGGTCCGGGTAATCAAGTATCCCGGACAATGTCTGTAATTTTTTAACGTCGGTCATTTAACCCTCCAGTAACTCATTTACAAATCCCTGCCAAGTAATGTCCACGGTTCCAGCCACCTGTCTGCCATTACTGTCAAGCAGGGCGATGACACAGGGCGTCTTGCTGATAACTTTTACGCTAACGGCATCATCATCCTGAATAGCGTCAACGTGAACGGATGTGGTCTCGTAGAATGGCGTGGTAATCGGGAGCTCGATGCCTTCAGCCGGCACCTGTAAATCTTCAAAATGCTCCTGCCGGTCCGGCACGTCTACGTAAGCGTGAAGCCCCTTAATAATTGTTTCCTGGTAAGAGTTGTTCTTCGCCTCAATCCTAACCTGGATAACGTCTCCGGCCCGGATTTCAACTTTATCAGACCACTGCTTCCAAAGGTCCGTGGTAGTGTCCCACACATTGGCGTCCTTCCTGCCGGTGCTCCAAAAGCTGGCGTCTGCTTTATTGGCAGGCCAGAAGGAGGAGTTGAGAGCCAGCCGGTAGTAAACGACTGCCGGGCCCTCAATATCCGTAGTCAACCAAAACTGGCCACTTGCAGGTGCTTTAAATTGACAGTTGGCAACGTAGGATTGAAAGGAGCTGTCCCACATTTTGGCGTCCTTCGTGCTCCAAAACTTTCGACCTTTTTCGTGCCACATCTTGGTCGAGTTGACGGCGTGGATGTAGCCGTCAGATAAGACCGTGCCGTTGTTTTTGACATCGGCAAAGTTGGCCGCTCCAAAGTCTTTATCAAAGAGGACGTTTTCCTGCAAAAGGTCCCCCATGTCGAGGAGACAATAGGCAAAGTTTTTGGACTCGTTGCCGTTGGTGTCCACTGCCTTAATCATGACGGCGTGGGTGCCCTGCCTGATGGTCTGCGTTTCGTAGGGCTGTGTTGTTATCAACCCTTCCTGCACCGCTATGCCGGTTTCCCAGTTGAGCTCCTTGCCCTGCGTGTACTTGAGGATAAATCCGGCAATGTCGTTCGGGTCGGGATAAGTGTATTTCCACCAGTACCGGCGGATAGACGAGGACATCTTTTCAACATTCAGCACCTCTACGTCCGGAGGGAGGATCTGCACGGATTTTGGGATAAACGGATATGCCTGTACGTCGGCGAGCGACTGCTCCATACCTCCGAACACATTAAAGGCGGTAAATTTAAAGTAGACCGTCTTGCCGATGTACGCATTTTTCAATCCGGACCGCAGAAATGCCTCATCACACCTTGCAATCTGCGTACCGGTCGGGTGGTACTCGGGGTCACTTCCAAATTGTCCCCTCACCAATCCGGACAGCTTCCAATGGCCATTATCCAAGAGCTCCGCCGTCTGGTAAGAAAGGGCCTCGCCGTCGATGTACATAACGGTGTCTCCGTTTTTAGCACTGGTGGCATCCACGGAGGTAAATTCGCCTTGGTTGAGTACCATTTCGAGAGAGGTATCTTCAATCTCAAGCGGCGCAGCTAAGGTGCCATAACGGGCCCGGTAGTCAATGGTTCCGAGCTTCCGGTAATACTCGTTCGTATCGGATACCCATACAGAGCATCCACCCCAGTTAGGATTCTTCCCCCAGGTCCCAAGCCATACTTCATTGTCGGCATCGGTCATAAGGGCCGGTGGCTGGAAAATCATGGGGGGGCTCACAGGTACCAGGGTCCGGATTGAAATCAATCAGGGGCCTTTCATTTTCGTGTACGTTGTACTCAGCCTCATCATACACGCCTTTAGCCCGGGAGATAGCCGTGAAGGTCAACACGCCATTGGTGCCCTCGGTTACGCTGTCAATCATGGCAGGCTGGTTCTCTATCCCCATGGCCGGGTCATTCAGCATGACAAGGTCACCGGGCTCCAATCGACAGAAAGCCCAGTCAAGCTTAAAGGTGTACTTTACCCTTTCGTACTTGTTTTTACGGCAGAGCTCTTCGGCGAGCTTTACAGCCCGTGTCTTAGTGTAGATGTAGTGGGCAGAGACAGTAGACGCCTGTCTTACGCCATGCTCTTTAATGTCGTCATTATCCTGGTAATTTACGATTTCTTTTTCGTAGCCATTTGACCGGTTCAGAAACTCTACAGATATGCGGTTGTATACTTCTGAAGACTCTTTGCGGGCATAGGAGATGCATACTCCACCATCCTGGGGGATGAAGTCATCCGGCCCCAAGTTGTACCGGATCGTTTTATCCGGAGTCCAGCTTCCGACAGATCTGTCTGCCCTGGGTACAATCTTCAGCTTGTCGTTGGACCAGAATATATATGCATTGGTAATCGTCGCAATATCGTTGATGATGTCCCTGGCTGCTTTTGCATCCGTATCGTCTGACGGTGTGGAAATCAGCATGTCAGCTTCTTTACAGTATTTTCGATAGTTGTCGATTCCATCAATCTGCAGCGAAGACAGTCCGATCTTCGACAGAATGTACAGGATATAGTCGGCAGGGTTGACGTCTACGCCGTCGCCAGTGTCCAGTAATTTCCCCTTGACCTCGAAGTTGTACTGCGGCATCGAACCGCTGTCGCCCAGGTCAATAACTCCCGCCATGTATGCGAGGCCGCTGTACGCTAAAGCCTTATTCGGATGCTTTCCGGTTACGTAGGCCCATGGTTTCTGGTCAGAAGTTCCGGAGAAAAGTGTGAGTCCCAGCTCTTCATTTGGATACTGGTAGATATTTTTATCTTTCCAGATCTTACCGATGCCGGATACCGGGCCTTCACAGAGGGCCAGTATCACAGCAACAGTATAGGTATAAGTAATCTGGGTAGTCTTGCTATGCCCGCCTTTCCCTGACTTCTGCGACGTTTTGTGCTCGTGTGAAGTGAAATCATCCCAGTAAATCACATTCGGCGATACACGAGTCGTTCCAAGGACTTCCGGAACGGTAGAGCCATACTGCGCTGTAGATACTTCAAAGTCAGAGATCTTATTCTCACGGATAGTAGTGTTATGAGATTTAAAAAGGCCCATATCTACCTCCTAAAGCGATAAACGCCGTGAAGCCGTGAACGGCCTTTGGCATCCAGGAACATGACGTCATTAATATCAGTCATGACCACACCCTGCTCCACCAAGGCATGGATGACGTGGCCATCACCTACATATACGGCGCCATGAGAAACGCAGCGGCCAAATTTGTACAGCAAAAAGTCCCCAGGCTTGATGTCAGACAAGGGGACTCTATCACAATACTTTTCAACCACATTCAAAAACCACTCCGTGGAGTGGTGAAGGTGCCATTCATTAGAGTAAGGGGCCACCTTAATGGCGCCTTTCTTCACGTAGCCGGCATTTTCAAGGCAGGCAATAAGAAGCATTCCGCAGTCAACACCTTTACCTTTAACCTTGGCTTGATTGACATGGGGAGTCCCCAGCCATGTGTAGACTTCTTTGACAATCGGATCCATTACAACAGCACCTCCTTAAGCGGTACATACGGAGCAATTACGGAGGCCGAATCCTCTTCCGTGCTTGACGATACCTTGCCGCCGGAAGTAGAGAACGTACCCTGCGGGTAGAACTTGCGCCGCGGAAATTCCTGCGAAAATCCCTGCACCTGGGATTTAACGTCGAGAGTCATAACAAGACCGCCGCAGGCAGTCACCTCTGTAGTTCCACTAAACAGATCAATTACTCCGATGAGGGTACCATCCGTATCAAAAAATGCACGAGCAAGCGCCATGGTGGCACGGTCGAACGAGCCGTCATGAGCAGCCAGGAAGATAGGTTTATCACCCAGCTTATCATCTTTTGTCGCATATATAGAGATGGTCATGGAATCTACAGACAGCACATTATTTATGACCGTCTGATCCCGATGCAGAAGCAGTGCATTGTGACTGTAGGTATTACCGTTGTAGGTTACATCGTGATCAGCATCGGTATAGTAATATTTCGTCCCATCGTAGAGCGTCAGTGTATACAGGTCACACGACAGCATTTCTTTCTTCGTGTTCAGGTATGTAGAAAGGGTATCAGTTACGGTCTTCATCTGACCACCTTCAATCCGAAACTTGCCGTGAACAGGTTCTCGAATACCTGGGTGATGTTAAGAGTCGTATCGTTAAACACGACTCTCCACCAATACTCATAATCTGCCGTCACTTTGGCCGTAGATGCCGGTGCCGTCGTGAAAACGATAGCACCATTGTCCAGTTTATACGTAGACTCGCCCTGAGCCACCCCATCTACATAAACAGTCAGCTTATCTGCGTAATACACAGGTTCCTGTTGCCCGTGCATCCATGCCACCAGCTGGTAAGAACCGTCTGTGTTTTTCGGAAGGGTTACCCCGGTACATTTATAATGCTCGGCATCTTTATAGAAGAACGGAAGGAGGGTACCACGTACACGAGAGAAGAAGGCCAGCAGCTTGTCACTCTCTTCACTGGTGAGTTTCGGAAATTCAAGGGTAAATACCCAGGCGGGAAGCGTCTGATTAGTAAGCGCGCGGCGCTTACCACTTGCCGAGGTCTGTTCATTAACAGCCCAGCTCTGGCCTACCTCTGAATTCCATGATACTTTCCACTGGTCAAGAGGAAACAGTATATAGTCAGACAATCACCACACCCCACTATCCGTCGTAAAATCACGCTTGCCGTTAAACACCATCTGCTTAATGGCGTTCATACCGCCGCGCTTGAGAAACGTCATGAAGGAACTTGCGTCCATGGCGCTTACATTCAACGTCACACTGTTACCGGCTGAAGTTGCTGCCAGCTTGCCAACAACACCACCATCGGCAAATTTCGGAAGCGCACCCGCATTCATAGCATCGAGCGCAGGAATACCGATGCGGTCAACTGCATCAGCTTTGAGCACATACTCGCCGCGGGAAAGCCGGGTAAAAATAGAATCAGATGTCCTTGTGCCAGGGCCAAAGACCTCACCGCCTCCGACCGCCAGGCCATTTGCATGTGACTCAATAAGGCCGCCGAGGGCTTTGCCTACAGGTCCACCATCTTTAAGGCCAATAGCATGAAGTGCAGAAAGGATTTCCGCCTGAATAACGGCCTCGATGAGCGTCTGGAGCACCTGCTTAAACACATCACCGAGATTCTGCCCCTCTACTATTGCTTTAGAGATACCACTAGCAAAGTCATCAACCGCCTGGTTCATGGCATCGTGAATGGAGTCCTGCCTGGTCTGAATATTTTCGAGTTGCTGTTTCTGTTCAGCATAGAGCTTATTCACCGCCGCTACATCCACAGCAATCTGGGCATTCGTCTTCCCAGTCTGGACACCTTTAATCCGGATGTCCTCTACTACCTTGCGGCGCTGCTGTTCCAGTGCATACAGTTTCTGCTGGATGCGGGTTTCATTATTAAGCTGGGCCAGACGATCGATTTCCTTATACTGGATGCCGGCAGTCTTGCCTTCATAACCACTCTGCAGATCCGAAAGGGTTGCTGCGTTCTGCTGCTTGGCCAGGGCCTGCTTCTGACGGATGATATCAGCTTCACTATCTTTACCGTCCATAACAGCTTCTTTCAGCTTATCAGCAAGCTGCAGCTCCTCTTCCCGGTACCGCAGGGTTTCTTTCAGCACGCTTTGGTTGTAATCAATCTGGGCAGCCTTCATTTCAGCGTTATACTTTTCGGTGTCAGTCCCAAACTGTTTCTGCAGGGAAATCAACGTCTTCTGTGCCGTAGCTTGCAGGTCAGCCTTGATGGTAGTCAGCTTATCTTCAATAGAAAGCCGTTCCTCGGCCAGCTTATTTGCCTCACGAAGGGCCTTGAGCTCTTCTTCATGCTGCTTCTTGGCGAGTTCTTC
>ERZ773188.1113-NODE-1113-length-31778-cov-4.396148_pt1 | contig 31778 bp, 32 predicted proteins | sample MGYA00581011_ERZ773188 | MGnify/ENA primary metagenome ERZ773188 (study PRJEB29015, sample SAMEA2737798) | human gut metagenome | biome: human gut; feature: human-associated habitat; material: faeces | place: China | collected 2012 ...
TCATACCTTATCAAGAGTGGCGGAGGGATCGGCCCGATGAAGCCACGGCAACCTGTTTTCACAAGGTGCCAATTCCGACGGAAACGACAGATGAGGAGCGGAAAACGATCTTTTCACGCGCTTCCATGTCGGAAGCGCGCGTTTTTTGTCATCCGGCGAGGGACAGCAAAGGAGAAAGAACATGGCAAGAACCTACTTATTTACCTCTGAATCCGTGACCGAGGGCCACCCCGACAAGATCTGCGACCAGATCTCTGACGCGGTGCTGGACGCCATCCTGGCCCAGGACCCCACGGGCCGGGTGGCCTGTGAGACCACGGCGTCCACGGGTCTCATCCACATTATGGGGGAGATCAGCACCAGCTGCTATGTGGACATTCCTAAGATTGCCCGGCAGGTGATCCGGGAAATCGGCTATGACCGGGCCAAGTATGGCTTTGACTGCGACACCTGCGGCATCATCACCAACATCGACGAGCAGAGTGCCGACATCGCCCTGGGAGTGGACCAGTCGCTGGAGGCCAAGGCCGAGGGCGACAGCCAGCTGGACAACGGCGCAGGGGATCAGGGCATGATGTTTGGCTACGCCTGTGACGAGACCCCGGAGTGCATGCCCCTGGCCATTTCCCTGGCCCATAAAATGGCCCAGCGCCTCACCCAGGTCCGCAAGGAGGGGCAGGTGGATTACCTCCGTCCCGACGGCAAAACCCAGGTGACGGTGGAGTACGATGAGAACAACCAGCCGGTCCGGGTGGATACGGTGGTTCTGTCCACCCAGCACAGCCCCAAGGCAGAGCTGGATCAGATCCGCAAGGATATGATTGAACGGGTGATCCGGCCCACGGTGCCGGCCCACTTAATGGACGAGAACACGAAGATCTATGTCAACCCCACCGGGCGCTTTGTCATCGGCGGGCCCCAGGGGGACACGGGTCTCACCGGACGGAAGATCATTGTGGATACTTACGGCGGGTCCGCCCCCCACGGCGGCGGCGCGTTCTCCGGAAAGGACCCCACCAAGGTGGACCGCTCCGCGGCCTACGCCGCCCGGTGGGTGGCCAAAACCGTGGTGGCCGCCGGGCTGGCCAAGCGGTGCCAGATTCAGCTGGCCTACGCCATCGGTGTGGCCCAGCCGGTTTCCATCCTGGTGGAGACCTTCGGCACCGGCACCGTGGCGGATGAGGTGCTGGAGAAGGCGGTCCGGAAGACCTTTGATCTCCGGCCCACAGCCATCATCCGGGATCTGGGGCTCCAAAAGCCCATTTACCGGCAGCTGGCCGCCTATGGCCACATGGGCCGGGAGGACCTGGGGGTCCTGTGGGAGAAAACCGACCGGGCAGAGCAGCTGAAGGCCGCCTGCCAGTAACAAAACCGGAGCATGCCCGAAGGGGTTCGGCCGGCATGGATTCCATGGCCTGCCGGGCCGGCCCCCAGGGTGGCGCCGGAAGGATATGACCGAAAAGGAGGGGCGTGTATGCCGGAAATTTCGGTGATTGTACCCGTTTATCGTGCCGAGGCATTTCTGCGTAAGTGCACAGAATCCATCCTGGCACAGACGATGGGGGAGCTGGAGGTCCTGCTGATCGACGATGGCTCCCCAGACGGAAGCGGCGCGCTCTGCGACCAGATTGCCGGGGAGGACAGCCGGGTACGGGTTTTCCACAAAGAGAACGGCGGGGTGAGCTCGGCCCGGAACCTGGGTATGGCTCAGGCCCGGGGAACCTATCTGTCCTTTGTGGATGCGGACGACTGGCTGCCCGCCGATGCGCTGGAAACCCTGTATCGTGCCCTGCGGGAGGCCGGCGCGGACACGGCGGGGGGCGCCCACAACCGGGTGGAGACGGATGGACGCCAGGAGAAGGAACCCGGCGCCCTCCCTGCCGGCGTCTACGGCCCGGAGGAGATTCGCAGGGGGATTGTGGACCGCCTGCTGGGAGAGCGCATGGGCAAGCCCGGAGAGGTGCTCAATGGGTTTGTCTGGCGTTTTCTGTTCTCCCGGGAGATCATTCAAGGGCACAATATGGCCTTCGCCGGGGCGTACCTGGAGGACGAGCTCTTTCTGCTGGAATATTTCTGTTATGCCCGGAAGCTGGCCATGGTGGACCAGCCGGTGTACCAATATCTGCAAAATCCCGTGTCCGTCACCCGGCGGTATCTGCCGGACTATATGCAGACCTTTCAGGGCTTTATGAAGGCCAAGGAGGACCTGGCCCAGCGCATGGGCCTGGGGGAAAATATGCCCCTCTGGCGGGAAAACTCCTACTGGTCGGGGCTGCTGATCGCCATTGGCAATGAGTTTGCCGCCAGCAACGCCGCCTCTCTGGCGGAGAAACGCCGGAGAATCCGGGGCATCTGTCAGCTGCCGGCCATGGCCCGGGCCATTCAGGCCATTCAGCCCCAGGGCCTGGGCCGGAACAAACAGATTGTGGCTGACCTGGTCCGCCGGCGGCGGTTCTTTTTGCTCTCGCTGTTGTATGGGATGAAAAACCGAGGGTGATCCGATCAGTGAAGATGGGGGTAGGGGAGAAGCCCCCATGACTTTCTGGATTGCGGATTGACAAAGTATCTTCCTATGGTATCCTAAATTTAGGAGGGAGAACCCGCATCAGAAAGGAGCTATCCTATGAGAAAAACTTGGATTGGTCCCCTGTGCATGGTTGCTGCGGCTCTGTGTTGCGTGCTGCTGGGAGAGTGGGCCTCCCACCGTATTCTGGATGAGGGATCGCCGGTGTCTTTCCAGACATATCAAACCCAAACCCAGGCGGAATATCGGCATCTGGGGGAGGAGCCCATGGATTACTGGGAGACCTATACAGGTTTCTTTGACGATTTTCCATTTTACTGTACCGAAGAGATGCTGGAGGAGGAATTGCAGGCGATTCGTCAGTGGTCGGAGACAAAGATTTCTCCAGTATCCTACGAAGAGGCAAACGACGCCGTTGTGGCGGCCTTTGCCAAGTACGGTGTGGAAGGTGGACTATACCCACCGGAGGAAGGGCAGGCTTTTTTCTGCACCCCGGTGATTTTGGATAACACAGTCCGCTATATTGAGAGCGTGGCCCAGGCCCAACAGCAGAAAGAGACGGCAGGGGATGGCGCATATGTCAATCAATGATACCATGATGAAGGAAAGGAGTGATTGCCTGTGGAAGTGGTCCAGAGCAGCGTGCTCGGACGCCTGCTGCTCCCGGTGTGGCTCTGGCTGCGGGCGCGGTATGAATACAGTCTGCTGGCCAAGGTGCTCCGGGGGATTGCCCAGGCCTGGAGCCGGGCCTGCGCCGGAAGTGTCCTGATCCAATTTGTAACCCGGGAGGGCTGTCTGTCCAAGGCCTGGAAGGACAGCGGCCTGTGCCGGATTTTGACCTTCCTGCTCAGTATTCCCACCATCCTGCTGCAGAAGCTGTATGGCGCCTGCCGGGAGGCCTTTGAGAACAGTGTGGCCGCCCGGATCGTGTTCGCGGTGGTGGAGGAGACCCCCTTGGCGGTGGCCTGGCTGATGCTGGTGATCATGGTGATCCCGTTCAAATACTGGAACAACGCGTACAGCTTCGCCGGGTTTCTCCTCTGCTTCCTTTTGGCGGTGGCCTCGGGCATGCGGAAGCGGAACTTCCGGCTGGATCTGGCCTTTTTGGGGCCCTGGATTGTGGCCTTTGGGGCGATGATCCTGGTGGCCTGGCCCCTGTCGGCCTACCCCTCCCTGTCCACCCGCTTTCTGCTCTACTACGTGACGTGCATGCTCTGTGTGGTGGTCATTGTCAGTACGGTGGAGACCTGGCGGCATCTGACCCGGCTCATGGCTTTTTCCTCCCTGGCTCTCCTGGTGATGTCCCTGGCGGGGCTGTACCAGAGAATTCAGGGGGTGGAGGTCAACCCCTCCTACGTGGACATGAACCTGAACAAGGGGATGCCCGGCCGCGTCTGGAGCTTTTATGAAAACCCCAATACCTTTGCCGAGGTTTTGCTTCTGCTGATCCCCGTGGCCATCGCCTATATGCTGTGCAGCAAGGGCTGGCTGGGCCGTTTCCTGGGCTTTTTCAGTGCCGCTGTGGGCTGCGTGGCCATGGCCATGACCTATTCCCGGGCCAGCTGGGTGGGTCTGGCGTTCGCGGCGGTGGTCTTTGTGGTGCTGTGGAACCGGAAGCTCATCCCCTTCGGGATTCTGGCGGCCCTGGTGGTTCTGGCCATTTTGCCGGATACGGTATTCAACCGAATTCTCACAATATTTAATACCTCTGACACCTCCACCAACAGCCGCTTCCCCCTGTATCAGGCGGCGGGGGAGTTCCTGCAGCAGCGCCCCGTCTTGGGCGCCGGCCTGGGCTCTGACGCGGTGCGGCAGGCCATCGGAGATTTGAATCTCTTCCACGGGAAGGACCACTTCGTCCACTGCCATAATATCTATCTGCAGGTTTGGTGTGAGACGGGGCTGGTGGGTGTCATTTCCTTCGTGGGCGGCATTTTGTGGACCTTCAAGAAGGGCTGCCGGGCAGTGGCCCGGGCCACCTGTGACCCGGTGGTCCGTATGACCATCCTGGGCGGGGCCGCCGCGCTGATGGGAACCATGGTCTGCGGCCTGGCCGACTATATCTGGAACTATCCCCGGGTGATGCTCATTTTCTGGTTCGTCTGTGCCCTGACCCTGGCGGGCATCCGCCTGGCGGCCCGGCAGGATGGGGAGGAGACGAGCGCCCCTGTGTCTGAGTAAAAGGAGACCCCAGTGAAACTCAAAGATGTATGGAAGAAAAAGGAGGTGACCCTGTCTTTTGAGGCCTTCCCGCCCAAGAAAGACAGTGATTTTGCCTCGGTGGCCTCAGCGGTGGAAAAGATTGCCCAGCTGAAGCCCGATTTTATGAGCGTGACCTATGGGGCGGGGGGCGGTACCTCCGCCTATACGGGAAAGATCGCCCAGATTGTCCAGGCCCAGGGGGTGACCGCCCTGGCCCACTTGACCTGTGTCTCCTCTGACCGGGACCGGATTCACCATGAGCTGGATGCCCTGCGCCAGGCGGGGATTGAGAATATCCTGGCCCTGCGGGGGGACTACCCCGAGGGCTATGATCCGTCGGCCCCCCGGGATTACCGCTATGCCCGGGACCTGGTGGAGGAGATTCGGGCCTATGGTGGGTTTTCCATCGGCGGGGCCTGCTATCCAGAGGGGCATGTGGAGTGCCCCAGTCAGAAAGAGGACCTGCGCCACTTGAAGGAAAAGGTGGACTGCGGGGTGGATTTTCTGGTGACCCAGATGTTTTTCGACAACAGCGCCCTGTACAGTTTTCTGTACCGGGCCCAGCAGGTGGGCATCACGGTGCCGGTGCTGGCGGGGATCATGCCGGTGACCAACGCGGCGCAGATGACCCGGATTCTCTCCCTGTCGGGGACCACCCTGCCCAACCGGTTCCGCATGATCCTGGATAAGTTCCGGGAACGCCCGGATGCCATGAAGCAGGCGGGCATTGTCTATGCCGCCGAGCAGATGGTGGACCTGGTGGCCAATGGGGTCCGGGGGGTGCATGTCTACACCATGAACAAGCCGGATGTGGCGGCGGGCATTGCGGAAAACCTGTCGAAGGTGCTGGGCCGGACATGAGACTGGACCAGAGAGAGATTGCCCGCTACCTGGGGGCCGCCGGGAAGCCGCTGTGGCCGGAGGCGGCGGCCTGGGCCCGGGACTGCCAGCGGGAACTGGAAGGGACAGTGACCCCCCGTCTGCTGGGGAGGCGGCTGTCCCTTTCCCTGTTTGCCGGGGAGAGCCGGGATTTGGACTGGCACCTGCGCCACTGTACCCAGGGCGTTTTGTTCGCGGTGACGCTGGGGGCGGAGACCGACCGCCTGCTGCGCCGCTGGAGTGTCCAGTCCATGGCCAAGGCGGCGGTGGGCCAGGCGGTGTGCGCGGTGTGGCTGGATGACCTGTGCGCCGCCTACTGCGCCGGCCTGCTGCCCCAACTGGGGGCCGGGGAATTCCTGACACCCCCCTTCAGTCCGGGGTATGGGGACTGGAGCCTGGCGGCGCAGGACCGGGTTTTGGACCTGCTCCAGGCCCCCAAACGGATCGGGCTGACCCTCACGGAAGGGGGAATGCTGGTGCCGGAGAAATCCATCACCGCCCTGGTGGGCATCAGTGACCGGCCGGAGGAGGCCTGCGGCCAAAAATGTATGCGATGCAATAAAACAGATTGTCCCTTCCGGTCCGCACCGGAGGGAGAGGAAGAAAGGGGCGTTGTCCTATGAAACCACTGCTCCAGGCGATGAAGGAGCGCCGCCTCTATCTGGACGGCGGCATGGGGAGTATGCTCCAGGCGGCGGGACTGCCGGAAGGGCTGCTTCCCGATGTGTGGGGGATGGAGAATCCCCAGGCGGTGCAGGGGGTCCACCGGGCCTACTTGGAAGCCGGCTGCCGCCTGATTACCACCAATACCTTTGGAACCAGCGCCCCCAAGCTGGCCCCCTATGGGGTGACCCCGGCCCAGGTGATGACCGCTGCCGTGGCCAACGTCCGGGCGGCCATGGACCAGGCGGGGGTGACAGACGGCTATGTCTGTGCAGATATCGGGCCCTCGGGGAAGCTGCTGCGGCCCTATGGGGACCTGGACTTTGAGGCGGCGGTGGGGCTGTTTGCCGAGACCGTCCGGGCCGCGGCCCAGGCCGGCGCGGACTGCATTCTCATTGAGACCATGAGTGACTTGTATGAGATGAAGGCGGCGGTCCTGGCGGCCAAGGAGAACTGTGACCTGCCCATTCTGGCCAGCCTGATTTTTGATGAGACGGGAAAACTCCTCACCGGCGGCTCCCCCCGGGCGGCGGTGGCGCTGCTGGAGGGACTGGGTGTGGATGTCTTTGGTCTGAACTGCGGCCTGGGCCCCAAGGAGATGGCCCCTGTGTTTCAGGCCTTGTGGGAGGATACCTCCACCCCCCTGCTCCTCCAGCCCAACGCGGGCCTGCCGCGCAGCGAGGGGGGCAAAGCGGTGTACGATGTGAGCCCTGCCGACTATGCCCGGCAGATGCGCCCTCTGGCCCCCATGGCCACCCTTTTGGGGGGGTGCTGCGGGACCACCCCCGACCACCTGCGGGCGCTGATCCAGGCCACCCAGGACATTCCGCTGCCGGAGATTCCCCAGCGGGATACCCTGCTGATCTCCTCCTACTGTCAGGCGGTGGCCCTGGACGGCCGGGACCCGGTCATCATCGGGGAGCGGATCAATCCCACCGGAAAGAAAAAACTCCAAACCGCCCTGCGGGAGGGGGATATGGGGTATGTATTGGGGGAGGTCTTCCAGCAGGAGGAGGCCGGCGCCCACATTTTGGACGTCAATGTGGGCCTGCCCGGCCTGGATGAGCCGGCGGTGCTCACCCAGACGGTGGAGGCCATCCAAGAGGTGACGGGGCTGCCCCTGCAGCTGGACACCTCCAACCCCGCCGCCATGGAGGCCGCCCTGCGGCGGTACAATGGCAAACCCCTTGTGAATTCTGTCAACGGAAAAGAAGAGAGCCTGGAGACCATCCTGCCCCTGGTGAAGAAGTACGGCGGCGGCCTGGTCTGCCTGACACTGGATGACGAGGGCATTCCCGCCGACGCCCAAGGGCGGCTGGCCATCGCGGAAAAGATTGTCCGGCGGGCGGAGGCGATGGGGATTCCCCGGCGCGAGCTGCTGGTGGATGGCCTGACCATGCCGGTCAGCGCCGGAGGGGACAACGCCAAGGTTACCCTGGAAACCCTCCGCCGGGCCAAGGAGGAGCTGGGAGTCAAGACTGCCCTGGGGGTGTCCAATGTCTCCTTTGGCCTGCCCAAGCGGGAGCAGCTGAACCAGAGCTTCTTTACCATGGCTCTGGAACAGGGGCTGGATGGGGCCATCATCAACCCCAAAAGCGAGGCGATGATGGGGGCCTACCGTGCCTATCGGGCCCTGGCGGGGCTGGATGACCAGTGCCAGGCCTACATGGAGGCCTTCCAGGGGGAGACCGCCAGTTCCCCGGCTCCCGTGTCGCAGGCCCATACCTTGGGGCTGCGCCAGTCGGTATGCAAGGGCCTCAAGGAAGGGGCTGCGGCCCAGGCCAAGGTTTTAGCGGAGAGCGGCCAGGCGGTTCTGGACATCATCAATGGGGAGCTGGTGCCTGCCCTGGACGAGGTGGGCAAAGGGTTTGAGAAGGGAACCCTCTTCCTGCCCCAGCTTCTCATGAGCGCGGAAGCGGCCAAGGCGGCTTTTCAGGTGCTGAAGGAGTACCTCCCCGCTGGAGAGAACAGCGGAGCCCCCCAGATTCTCCTGGCCACCGTGAAGGGGGATATCCACGACATCGGCAAGAACATTGTGAAGGTTCTGCTGGAGAGCTACCGGTTCCGGGTGCTGGACCTGGGCAAGGACGTGGCGCCGGAGGCCATTGTGGAGGCGGCCCGGACCAAGAAGATTCCCTTGGTGGGGCTGTCCGCGCTGATGACCACCACTGCCCCGGCCATGGCGGAGACCATCCGGCAGCTGCGGGCTGCGGATTTGCCCTGCAAGGTGGTGGTGGGCGGCGCTGTGATCACCCAGGACTATGCCGACACCATTGGGGCCGACTGCTATGCCGCCGACGCCATGGAGTCGGTCCACTATGCCCAGCAGATCTTGGGGACATAAGAGAGAGGAAGCATCCGAAAAAGGACAGGACGCCGCCGGTTTTCCGGCGGCGTCCTTTGTATACAAAGGTTGACAAAAGTAGTGTAGTGTGGTATATTTAGCGCATAAAGATAAAAATATATCACAAAATGAAACAGGAGGGCACTGAGAATGAAGGGACGAAGACGGTATCTATACGGAAGCTTGGGCCTGCTTTCCCTGTTGGGCTTTGTCGGCGTGTTGACCCAGGAGCGGGTTTTTTTGCTGTTTTTCGCCTTCGCGGTGGATTTCGGACACTGGTTTCGGAAAAATGACGAGATGGTGGAGGACTACATGAACCGGTCTGCCGCCTTGGCGTTTTACGTTGGTATGGCGGCCACGGGGATTCTGGGGACGGGAGCGGTGTTTCTCCAGGGGATGGATGGGCATAGGGCGCTGCTGACAGGGCTGGCCGGCGGCTTTGCGGTGGCGGTGATCGTCCATGCGCTGGCGGAACTCTATTATACCGTCCGGGAAAGCTGGGGGCTGGTCCATGATCCAGAATAGGATAAAGGAGTACCGGGCCCAACACAACATGACCCAGGGAGAACTGGCGGACCTGGTGGGGGTCCGGCGGGAAACCATCGGCAACCTGGAGAAAGGGCGCTATAACCCCTCTCTGGTGCTGGCCTGGCGGATTGCGGCGGTGTTTCAGGTGACCATCGAGGAGATTTTTACGGTGGAGGCGTGAGGACTGCCAGGGGAAGCAGTGCCGTTCAAACAAAAACGTGTGTACCGGGGCGACCGCAGGTACACACGTTTTTTTGCACTGTGCCGGGAAAGGGATTAGAAGGTATCCCAGTGAATTTTTTCCCGGGGCAGGTCCTCCAGGCTGTGGGCCTCCGGCTGAATGGCGGGAAAGCCCAGGGAGAGAATGGCCTCCAAGGTGTAGCGGGCCGGGACGGAGAGCAGCGTGCGGCAGAAGGCCTCTGTGGAGGTACCGTTCTCCGCCTGGCGCAGGCGACCTTGAATCCAGCAGCTGCCCAACCCCAGGTGGTGGGCCATCAGGTGCATATTGCTCATGGCAATGGCACAGTCCTCGGTCCAGACGTCGGTTTTCTCCGGGTCGGCAAAGACCAGAATGGCGGCCTTTGCCCCGGACAGCATGGCTGCGGAACCCTGGCGGCAATGAGACAGGGCTTCCAGCGTTTTGGGGTTCTGAACCACAACAAACTCCCAGGGCCGGCGGCCCCGGCTGGAGGGGGAGAGGAGCCCTGCGGCCAAAATGGTCTCCAGAGCCCTTTGAGGAATGGGGGATTCGGTGTACCGCCGGATGCTCCGGCGGGAGAGAAGCAGGTTGAGCAGGTCCATGGCAGAGCCTCCATTGACAGAGCGTTCCCAGCCTGACCAGCGGGCAGGCCGGGCCTGCCTGCATGATACCATATTGCGGCGCAGCCTGCAAGGGGAGTCCCCGTTCCACAGCGCGCCACGCTGGAGCAGTGTGGGCGGGCGGACAGGGGTGTTTTCTCTGGAAAAGTATAAAATGGAAGGTAAAAAGTTCTATATGCAATATATGTTTGACTTTTTGTATTCCATATTATACGTACGCGGCGTGTTTCTGGGAAACCCTTTGGTGGATGATTCGCGGCGCGGCAGACGCTGGATGGCCCTGGCGGCCCTTGCGTTGAGCCTGGTGGTGGCTGCGGGAAACGGGCTCCAAAATTATGCCGACTACGGGGCCCAGTATACTGGCCTTTTAGACCCGCATTTCCTGGCAGCTGTGGCCATCAGCTTTCTCTCATCCTTGGTTTTGATCTCTGCTGCGCTGTTTCTGCTCTGCTGGTGCCATAGGAGAGGACAGCACAGACTGGAGCGGAACCTGGAGGAGAGGGAACCTTGAGAAAGGGAGCGCATGAGGCGGAAAGCGTGGGAAAAATGGCGTAAACGAGAGAAAAAGGGAGAGCCATTCTGTTTGGGATGGCTCTCCCTTTGTGTATTTCGATGAATGATTTCATGGACCTGCTGCAATCTGCCGGCCGCTTGGACCGGGAGGAAGCAGATTTTCCGTTGCAAAACCCGTGGGGAGTTGCTATAATAAAATGAATCATGCTATTTTATAAAGGAGGAGAGTACCTTGCGGCTGAAATCCTTGGAACTGCAAGGGTTCAAATCCTTTCCGGACAAAACCCTCCTCTCCTTTCCCCATCCCATCACGGCGATCGTGGGGCCCAACGGCAGCGGCAAGTCCAATTTGTCCGATGCCATCCGCTGGGTGCTGGGGGAGCAGTCCGCCCGGTCCCTGCGGGGAGGTAAGATGGAGGATGTGATCTTCGGCGGCGCCCAGGACCGCAAGCGTCAGGGCTTTGCCCAGGTGACCCTCACCTTGGAGCAGTGCCAGGACCTGCTGCCCGACGGTGGGCAGGAGGTGGCGGTGACCCGCCGGTACTATCGGTCCGGAGAAAGTGAATACGCCATCAATGGAACTGCTGTCCGCTTGCGGGATGTCAATGAACTTTTCATGGACACGGGGCTGGGCCAGGAGGGGTATGCCCTCATTGGGCAGGGAAAAATTGATGAGATTCTCTCGGCCAAAAGCACCCAGCGGCGGGAAATCTTCGAGGAGGCGGCGGGGATCTCCCATTGCCGCCACCAAAAGGAGGAGACCCAGCGCAAATTGGAGCGCACCCAGGAGAACCTGCTGCGGATTGGGGACAAACTGGAGGAATTGGAGCTCCAGCGCACCCCCCTGCAGGCCCAGGCGGAACAGGCCCAGACCTACTTGGCCCTGCGGGAGGAGCTGCGGGTGCTGGAAATCTCCCTTTGGATGGACCAGCTGGACCAGCAGCGTGCCAAGGGTGCGGCTCTGGAAAAGGATTTGGCCACGGCCCGGCAGGAGCTGGAGAGCTGCTCTGTCCAGGCCGATCAGCTCTATGCCAAGGGGGAGACCCTTTTGCAGCAGCTGCGGGACCAGCAGGCCCAGGCGGAAGCACTGCGGGCCCAGTTCCAGGACAACGAAGCCCAGCTCCGGGACAACCGTCAGCGGGTGGAACTTCTCCGGGACCGGGTGCGGGCCAATGAAGCCGGGGCCCAGCGGACCCAGGCAGACCTGGCGCAGCAGCAGAGCCGCCGGCAGGCCCTGGAGGCCGACCTGGCCCGTCAGCAGGTCCAGCTGACCCAGCTGCGGGCGCAGGAGGACGCCCTGCAAACGCGGATGGAGGCGGTGCGGAAGGACCTGGAGGATACCCGGGCACAGCTTCGCCAGGCAGACTCGGCTTGGCAGGCGGCCCTTCGCCGGGACCGGGAGGAACTGGCGGAGTGCCGGCGCCGGGAACGGGAGGCGGAGGAGGCATGGATGGCCCTGCGGATGCAGGAGCACACCTTGGGCTCCCGGGCCAAGCTCCTGGAGGAGATGGTCCAGCACTATGAGGGCTATGGAAAAGGGGTCAAAACCGCCATGGAGGAGGTCCGCCGGGGGAACCTCCGGGGGGTCTTCGGCCCGGTGGGTGAGCTCTTTCGTGTCCCACCCCGGGATACCGTGGCCCTGGAGACTGCCTTGGGCGGGGCCATGCAGAACCTGCTGGTGGAGGATGAGCAGGCGGGCAAGGCGGTTCTCCGCCTGGTGAAACAGCGGGAGGGCGGCCGGGTCACCTGTCTGCCTCTGACCGCCCTCCGGCCCGCTGTCCTGCGGGAGGAGGGCCTTGAGAGGGAGCCGGGATATCTGGCGGTGGCAGCGGAACTGGTCTCCTGTGAGGAAGTCCTCCGACCGGCGGTGAACGCCCTGTTGGGGCGGACCGTGGTGGTGGACCATCTGGACCATGGGGTACAGCTGGCCAAAGCCAGGCGCTACCGGTTTCCCGTGGTCACCCTGGAGGGGGAGATTCTCCGGCCCGGCGGTTCTATGACCGGCGGCTCGGTCAACCGGCGGGGGGGCCTTCTCTCTCGGGGGGCCGAGGAGGAAGTCCTCCGGGTCCAGTGGGCCCAGGCCCGGCAGGCCGCGGCCCAAGGCGGCGAGGTGCTGGAACGTGCCCGCCGGGAAACCCAGCGGGCGGCGGAGGTTCTGGAGGCCCGCCAAAGTGCCGGCCCCACGCCGCCGGAAACATTGCTTCGCAGCCAGAACGACCAGGAGGAGACCCTTCGGACCCTGGGAGAGGAACTGGCATCTTTACGGGGCACCATGGGGGCATTCTCTCCACTGCTTGCCCAGCTGCGGCACCAGCTGCGGACCGCTGAGGCAGACCAGGCCCGCCAGGACGGGCTGCTCCGGGACACGGTCCAGCAAACCCAGGCGCTGGAAAAGGAGATTGCCCAGCGGGAGGCCAAGGTGGAAACCCTGGAGGCTGCCCGGCGGGCACTGTCTGTCCAGCTGGAGCAGAGCACCGGTCAAAAGCTGGCCCTGGAGCGGGCCCGGGTGGAGAATGACCGGGCGGCCCGGGCCCAGAATGACCTGCAGCTGCGGCTGCAGCGAGAGGCCGGGGTGCTGGAGCAGAGAAAGCTGCAGGCCGGCATGGAGGAAAAACGCCTCCTGGACCGGCTGTGGGACACCTATGGCATGACCCACCAGGGGGCGCTGGCGGTCCGGGTCCCTGTGGAGGACGCGGCCCAGGCCCAGCGGCGCACGGTTCAGCTGAACCAGGCCATACAGGCCCTGGGCACTGTGAACCTGGGGGCGGTGGAGGAATTTCAGCGGGTGGAGGAGCGGTATGGCTACCTCAAGGACCAAAAAAACGACGTGGAGACCGCCCAAAGGGAATTGGAGGGAGTGATCCAGGAGATCACCCAGGAGATGGAGGCCATTTTCCGTCGGGAGTTTGCCCGGATTCAGGCGGCCTTTTCCCAGACCTTCGCGGACCTCTTTGGCGGTGGGCAGGGGACCTTGTCCCTGGAGGATGAGACGGACGTGCTCCGCTGCGGCATTGAGATCAGGGCCCAGCCCCCGGGCAAGACCCTGCGGGCCATCAGCCTTCTCTCTGGAGGAGAGCGGTCCCTGGTGGCCATCGCCCTGTACTTTGCCATTTTGAAGATTCACCCCACCCCCTTCTGCGTGGTGGACGAGATTGAGGCGGCTCTGGACGAGGCCAACGGCGCCCGGTTTATCCGCTACCTGCGGGCGGTGGCCTCAGAGACCCAGTTTCTGCTCATTACCCACCGCCGGGAGACCATGGAGGCCGCCGATGTCCTCTATGGTGTCACCATGGAGCGGCAGGGGGTCAGCCGGGTGCTGAAGCTGGACCTGCATCAAGCGGAAGCATTGCTGGACGGCGCCCCGGCCTAAAAGACACCGAACAAGGAGGCATCCCCATGGGATTGTTTAATAAAATTAAGAAGCTCAATATTTTCTCCGGCCTGTTCTCCGTGGATGAGGACTTTTTTGAGGAACTGGAGGAGTCCCTGATCCTCTCGGATATGGGGATGGAGACCACCCTGGAGGCAGTGGAGACCCTGCGGGAGCGGGTGAAGGAGCGGAAGATCAAAGAGCCGGAGGAGGTAAAAGCCTGCCTGCGGGAGATTTTGGTGGAAATGCTGGCGGTGGGAGAGCCCGGCCTGGACCTGTCCGGCAAGCCGGCGGTGATCCTGATGATCGGGGTCAACGGAGTGGGCAAGACCACCACCATCGGCAAGCTGGCCAACCGCCTGAAGGCCGATGGGAACCGGGTCCTGCTGGCGGCGGGGGATACCTTCCGGGCCGCCGCCGCAGAGCAGCTGTCTGTCTGGGCCGAGCGGGCCCAGGTGGAGATCGTCAAGCACGAGGAGGGGTCCGACCCCGCCGCCGTGGTCTTTGACGCCATGAACGCCGCACGGGCCAGACGGGTGGATGTGGTTCTGGTGGACACCGCCGGACGGCTGCACAACAAGCAGAACCTGATGAACGAACTGAACAAGATCCGCCGGGTCATTGACCGGGAAGGGGAGAGCAGCTCCAAAGAGGTTCTGCTGGTTCTGGACGCCACCACGGGACAGAACGGCCTGATCCAGGCCAAGCAGTTCAGCCAGAGCGCCGGGATCACCGGCATTGTGCTCACCAAGCTGGACGGGACGGCCAAAGGCGGCGTGGTTTTGGCCATTGCCAAGGAGATGGGCGTACCGGTGAAGTACGTGGGCCTGGGGGAGGGGATCGACGATCTCCAGCCCTTTGACCCGGCGGCCTTCGCCGAGGCCCTGGTATAAGTCATTGGGGATTCCCCGGAGACGGGGAGTCGAGGATAGAAAGGAGCAACCAATATGGCTCGTATGGATGCAAGGGCGCAGGATGCGTTGCGCCCTGTGGAGATCCTTCCTCACATCAACAAGTTTGCCGAGGGCAGCTGCCTCATTCGCTGGGGCAACACCCATGTGCTGTGCACCGCCAGCGTGGAGGAGCGCACCCCGCCCCATGTGCCCGACGGGGAGGGCTGGGTGACCGCAGAGTATTCCATGCTCCCCCGGGCCAACCGGGAGCGCAGCCGCCGGGACATCTCCAAGCTCAAGCTGGCGCCCCGGTCGGCGGAGATCCAGCGGCTGGTGGGCCGGGCCCTCCGGGCTGCAGTGGACAGCAGGAAGCTGGGGGAGCGGACCATCACCATCGACTGCGATGTGCTCCAGGGGGACGGCGGTACCCGGACCGCCTCTGTGACCGGGGGATACGTGGCCCTGGCCCTGGCGTGCCGGAAGCTCATGGAGGAGGGGGTGCTCCGGGAGATGCCGCTGACCACTCAGGTCGCGGCGGTGTCCGCGGGCATCGTGGACGATGTCCCCCTGCTGGACCTGTGCTACGAGGAGGACTCCGGCGCCATGGTGGACCTCAACTGCGTGATGACCCGGGAGGGGGATCTGGTGGAGCTCCAGGGCACCGGCGAGGGCCGGGCCTTTACCATCCAGGAGCAGCGCCAGCTGGTGGACCTGTGCGCCAAGGGGATTCGGGAGCTTCTGGCCATCCAGGCGGCGGTTCTGGAAGGAGGCGCCCTATGAAGGTTGTACTGGCCAGTCACAATGCCAAAAAGATAACGGAGATGCGGGCCATCCTCTCCCAGATGGGGGTGGAAGTCCTCTCCCAACGGGATGTGGGCGTGGACCTGGAGCCGGAGGAGACGGGGACCACCTTTGAGGCAAATGCCCGGATCAAAGCCAAAGCGGTGATGGAGGCCACGGGGCTGCCCGCCATCGCCGATGACTCCGGCCTTATGGTGGATGCCCTGGACGGGGCGCCTGGGGTCTATTCCGCCCGGTACGGCGGCCCCGGCCTGGACGACACCGGCCGGTGGCAGCTGCTGCTGAGGAATATGGCGGGCCAGTCCCACCGGACCTGCCGGTTCGTCAGCGTGATCTGCTGCGCCTTTCCCGACGGGTCCGAGATTTTGGCCCGGGGAGAGTGCCCCGGCGTTCTGGCCGAGGGACCCAGCGGGGCGGGGGGCTTTGGCTATGACCCCATCTTTTTCCTGCCCCAACTGGGCAAGACCATGGCCCAGCTGACCCCGGAAGAAAAAAATCAAATCTCGCACCGGGCCCGTGCCCTGGCGGGATTTCAGACGGAATGGGAGAAACGACACAATGGAACTGACCAGTAAACAGAGAGCCCAGCTGCGGGGCATGGCCAACGGTCTGGACACGATTGTGCAGATCGGAAAGGACGGCATTGGAGACAATCTGGTGCAGCAGGCCAATGAGGCCCTGGAGGCCCGGGAGCTCATCAAATGCCGGGTGCTGGAGAGCGCCATGCTCACCGCCCGGGAGGCCTGCCAGGAGCTGGCCAAACGCACCCGAAGCGAAGGCGTGCAGGTCATTGGGACCAAATTTGTACTTTATCGAGAGAGCCATAGCAGAGAGAAAAAAGACAAGATCGTGTTGGTGAAGGACCGGAAGAAACCGACCCAAACATAATGGGAAAGCAGGTGGAATCACTTCATGAAGATTGGAATCTATGGCGGGACCTTTGACCCGCCCCATTTGGGACACATGGAGGCGGCCCGGACAGCCCTGGAACAAATGAACCTGGACCGGCTGATCATCATTCCCGACTGCGAACCGCCCCACAAGGACCTGGCCGAGGAGGCGGCCACGCCCCAGCAGAGGCTGGAGATGGCCGCCCTCATGGCCGATGGCCTGGGCCCCCGGGCGGAGGTCTCGGACCTGGAGATCCGCCGGGAGGGAAAGAGCTACACCGCCGACACGGTGGAGGCCCTCCATGAGACCTTTCCAGAGGATGAGCTGTGGCTGCTCATGGGAACGGACATGTTCCTCACCGTGCAAAACTGGTATCAGCCCGAGCGGATTTTCCAGTATGCCGGCGTGGCGGCCTTCTCCCGCAGTGAGGAAGATACCCAGGCGCTCTTTGAGGAGCAGAGTCAGTACTTAGCAGAGACCTTTCACGCCCGGACCACGGTGGTGAACCTGCCCAAGGTGACGGAGATCGCCTCCCGGGACCTGCGGCGTATGCTGGCCTCTGAGTGGACCGGGGGCAACGTGGACCCCGCCCAGTATCTATGGACGCCGGTTTATGGATATATTCTGCGGGAAAAGCTCTTCGGCACCCAGGCGGATTTGCGGCACCTCAGCGACAAGCACCTTCGGGCCATCTCCTACTCCATGGTCAAGGCCAAACGTCTGCCCCACATCAAGGGGACGGAGGAGACGGCGGTGGCTCTGGCCAAGTTCTGGGGTGTGGACCCGGAAAAGGCCCGCCGGGCGGCGATCCTTCATGACTGCACCAAGTATTGGGACCTGGAGACCCAGGTGGCGGCCTGTGACAAGTATGGGATTGCGCTGGATGAATTGGAGCGGGTTTCGGTCAAGTTCCTCCACGCCAAGACCGGAGCTGCCCTGGCTAAGTATGTGTTTGGAGAGCCTGATGATGTCTACGACGCCATTTTCTGCCACACCACGGGCAAACCGGGGATGACCAAGCTGGACAAAGTGCTGTATCTGGCCGATTATATGGAGCCCAGCCGGGCCTTTGACGGGGTGGAGGAGCTGCGCCGTCTGGTTTGGGAGGACTTGGACCAGGCTATGATTTTGGGGCTGGAGATGACCGTGGAAGAGCTGCGGGAACGAGGTGCGGTGGTCCATCAGAACACCCAGGGGACCCTGGATGACCTGAGGAGGAAGCTGCGGTGAACAATCGATCCTTTTCCGAGGAAGAGATGAGACAGAGAGAGAAGGAAGAACGCTCCCGCCTGCGCAAGCAGGAGCAGGCCTACCGCGAGGCCCAGCGGGGGGTCTATTCCCGCATCTATCAGGAACAGGATGCCATGCCAGAGGATTACCGGGCAGCTTTTTGGGAGGACCCCCGGGACCGGCTGTATGACCAGGACCGCCGGGCGGCCCAGAAGGGCGACGACTGGGCGGCGGAGCGGCGGCAGATTCAGGAGGAGCTCTGGGATGATCCCTGGCCCAAAAGCCGGGGAGACCGCCGGTCAGAGCCCCCGGTTGACCCGCCCCGGCGCCCCAGCCGGCCGGCCCCGCCCCCCCAGGACAGGGAACCTGCCTCTGACGAGTGGCAGCCGCTCCCGGAACTGCGGCCGGGGGGACAGAAGGCGCCCCAGCGAAAGCGAAAGTCCCCCCCTCCTGCCGGAGGAACCGGCGGCCGCGGCGGACCTCCCCCCAGAGGGGCCGGCGGTCCGCCCCCCCGAAAAAGGCGGCGGCGGAAGATTTTGGTGACGGTGCTGCTGGTTTTGCTGGCGCTGCTGGCCATTGGGTTTGTGATCCACCAGATCTATGTCCGGCCGCCGGATATCCCCACCCATGAGAACCAGGAGGCGGGGACCGATCCCGGCAGCCTGGGGGTTGGCCGGCGGGAAGACGTGTATACCTTCCTTCTGGTGGGCCGGGATGACGGCCAAGGCGGCGGCGGCAACACGGACACCATGATGGTGGGCTGTTACGACGTGAAAAACGGCACGGTGGACGTGCTGAGCATCTACCGGGACACTATGGTGGATGTGCCGTGGGAGATTCCCAAGATCAACTCGGTGTACAACCGGCAGGGCATTGAGGGGGTCCAGAAGCAGATTAAGAACCTCATCGGCTATACCCCGGACTACTATTTCGTGGTGGAGCTGGACGCGGTGGCGGAGCTGGTGGATGCCATCGGCGGCGTGGATTATGAGGTGCCCTATAACATGGACTACGATGACCCCACCCAGGACCTGCACATTCATTACAAAAAAGGAATGCAGCACCTGAACGGAGAGGACGCGGTAAAGGTCCTGCGCTGGCGGAAAAACAACAGCGGGGAGAGCCTCTCCGTGGGGGATGTGGGCCGGGTTGAAGTCCAGCACTCCTTCCTCCGGGCGCTGGCCAAGGAGATGGTGAGCCTGGGGACCCTGACCAAGATCGGCGAGATCGTGGACATTGTGGACCGAAACCTGGAGAGCAACCTGGACTATGGAGAGATGATCTGGTTCGGGGAACGGGCCCTGGGACTGAAGGAGGGGAGCATCCGCTTCCACAACCTGCCAGGAGACTATACGGGCACCATGTGGAGCCCCACCTATCAGAATTACCAGTCCTATGTCTTCGTCAACTCCAGTGCCCTGCGGGACCTGATCAACCAATATATGAACCCCTATCTGGAGGACATCACCCCGGACATGCAGCATGTGGTTCAGGACACCACGGTGAACAATCTGCCTGTGGAGAGTGACACCACAGCCCAGACCGGGCAGGCTGCGGGGGATACCGCCCAAGGACAGACCACAGACTAAACCGCTGGGACCTTCGCCCGCCAGGGCGGGCCCAGCGATGAGAAAGGAAGAGCCTATGACACCAAAAGAGATGGCCCTGCTGCTGGCCCAGGCACTGGACAGCAAGAAGGGCAAGGACATCCGGGTGCTGGAGACCGACAGCGTAACCACTCTGGCAGACTACTTCGTCCTGTGTACGGGCACCTCAGCCCCCCAGCTCAAGGCGCTGGCCGACGCAGGGGAGAGAGCCATGAAGGAGGCGGGCATCCTCCCCCATCACGTGGAGGGGCACCGGGGAGGAACCTGGATTCTGCAGGACTACGGCGACGTGGTGGTCCACCTGTTTGACAAGGAGGCCCGGGCCTTTTATGACCTGGACCGCCTGTGGGAGGACGCCAAGGTGGTGGACCTGAGCCAGGTGCTCCAGCCCGGAGAGTGAATCCCCCGGCCGGGGGGCTTTCCCGGCTGGTTGTCACGTGACAATTTGAAATCGACTCGATTATAAAAACAGGAAAGTGTGATCAGATTGAAGTACGAGTTTAACCGCATTGAGCGCAAATGGCAGGACCGCTGGGCCAAGGAGAATTGTTACCATGCCGAGACCGGCGGGGACAAGCCCAAATTTTACGCCCTGGTGGAGTTCCCCTATCCCTCCGGCCAGGGACTCCATGTGGGCCACGCCCGGCCCTACACCGCCATGGACGTGGTGGCCCGGAAGCGGCGGATGGACGGCTACAATGTGCTCTTCCCCATGGGCTATGACGCCTTCGGCCTGCCCACGGAGAACTATGCCATCAAGAACCACATTCACCCCGCCAAGGTGACCCACGACAACATCGCCAACTTTACCAAGCAGCTGAAGATGCTGGGCTACTCCTTTGACTGGGACCGGGTGGTGGACACCACCGACCCCAAGTATTACAAATGGACCCAGTGGATTTTCCTCCAGCTGTTCAAGAAGGGCCTGGCATACAAGACCTCCATGCCCGTCAACTGGTGCACCTCCTGTAAGTGCGTGCTGGCCAACGAGGAGGTGGTCAACGGCGTCTGTGAACGCTGCGGCTCCGAGGTCATCCGGAAGGAGAAGAGCCAGTGGATGCTGAAGATCACCGAGTATGCCCAGCGCCTGATTGACGACCTGGACCAGGTGGACTTCATCGAGCGGGTGAAGATTCAGCAGAAAAACTGGATTGGCCGCTCCACCGGCGCGGAGGTGACCTTCCCCACCACCCAGGGGGATGACCTGGTCATCTATACCACCCGCCCCGACACCCTCTTTGGCGCCACCTACATGGTGCTCTCACCGGAGCACCCCTACATTGCCCGGTGGAAGAACGCCATCGGCAACTGGGACCAGGTCACCGCCTATGTGGAGGCCGCGGCCCGGAAGTCTGACTTTGAGCGGACCGAGCTGGCCAAGGAAAAGACCGGGGTGAAGCTGGAGGGCGTTGCGGGGATCAACCCCGTCAACGGAAAGAAGATCCCGATTTTCATCTCGGACTATGTTCTGGTGTCCTACGGCACCGGGGCGATCATGGCGGTGCCGGCCCACGACGACCGGGACTGGGAATTTGCCAAGAAGTTTGGCTGTGAGATCATTGAAGTGGTCCAGGGCGGGGACATCGAGAAGGCGGCCTTTACCCTGAAGGACGACACCGGGATCATGGTGAACTCCGACTTCCTCAATGGCCTGACGGTGAAGGAAGCCATTCCAGTGATGAAGAAGTGGCTGGAGGAGAAGGGAATTGGCCATGAGAAGGTCAACTATAAGCTCCGGGACTGGGTCTTTTCCCGCCAGCGGTATTGGGGGGAGCCCATCCCCCTGGTCCACTGCGACAAGTGCGGCTGGGTTCCTCTGCCGGAGGAGCAGCTCCCCCTGCTGCTGCCCGAGGTGAGCAGCTATGAGCCCACCGACAACGGGGAGTCCCCCCTGGCGACCATGACCGACTGGGTGAACACCACCTGCCCCTGCTGCGGCGGCCCGGCCCAGCGGGAGACCGACACCATGCCCCAGTGGGCTGGTTCCTCCTGGTACTTCCTGCGGTACATGGACCCCCACAATGACAAGGCCTTGGCCTCCCAGGAGGCGCTGCGCTACTGGGGCCAGGTGGATTGGTACAACGGCGGAATGGAGCACACCACCCTCCATCTCCTCTACTCCCGGTTCTGGCATAAGTTCCTCTATGACCTGGGTGTGGTTCCCTATGCGGAGCCCTATCACAAGCGGACCAGCCATGGGATGATCCTGGGCGAGGGCGGCGAGAAGATGTCCAAGTCCCGGGGGAACGTAGTCAACCCCAACGACGTGGTTGCCCAGTACGGCGCGGACACCATGCGGATGTATATCATGTTCATCGGGGACTTTGAGAAGGCGGCCGCTTGGTCTGACAACGCGGTAAAGGGCTGCAAACGGTTCCTGGACCGTATCTGGAATCTGGCCGAGCAGGTTACGCCGGCCGAAGCCTACGGCAAGGAAAACGAGGCCCTCCTGCACAAGACCATTAAGAAGGTCTCGGATGACATTGAGAACATGAAGTTCAACACAGCCATTGCCGCGCTGATGACCCTCACCAATCAGTTCTATGATAAAGGGGTCAACCAGGCGGAGTTCCGCACCATGCTCCAGCTCCTCTCGCCCTTTGCCCCCCACATGGCCGATGAGCTGTGGGAGCGGTTTGGCTGGGAGGGCATGGCCAGCACCTCTGCTTGGCCGGCCTATGATGAGAGCAAAACGGTGGCCTCGGAGGTCACCATTGCGGTGCAGGTGGGCGGCAAGCTGAAGACCACCGTCACCGTGGCCACGGACAGCGACCAGGATGCCGTTTTGGCGGCGGTCACCGCCGAGGCCAAGATTGCCAAGCTGATGGAGGGGAAGGAGCTCGTTAAGGTCATCCATGTCCCCAATAAGCTGGTGAATCTGATCCTGAAGCCCAAGGCATGACGAGGGGTCGCCTCTAAGGCGGCGAATATGGAAGGGGTATTTCCTTGGTATGCGCGGGAAATGATAAAATTCTTAGGAATACACCTTGACAATCTTCTGTAAATTGCATATAATACCACTGTTAAAGCCATATTTTACGATGGCCCTTTGGTGCGTGGAAGATACAGTCCACCACTTCGGAGGGAGGGAAAACGAATGTCTGAAGTCCATGTGAGAGAGAATGAATCTCTGGAAAGCGCTCTGAAACGGTTTAAGCGCAGCTGCGCCAAGTCTGGCGTCCTGGCTGAGGTGCGGAAAAGAGAGCACTACGAAAGCCCCAGCGTGAAGCGCCGCAAGAAGTCCGAAGCAGCGCGGAAGAATCGTAAAAAGTATTATTAATAGCTTGAAAACCCTGTCCGGTTGTGCCCGGACAGGGTTTTTTCATGGCGTACGCCCCGGGGAAAACCTGCGTCGGCCCCAGACAGCCTGCGTATGCTCAAGCCTCCTGGCGGACCAGCCTGGGCAGGAAGTCCGCGATCTCTGGATAGAGCAGGAAAAACCGGGAGATGCCCAGTTCCTGAGCCAATGTCCGTTTTTTCTCCAGACTTTCCCCGTCGTCAAAGAGGATGAAGTGGGCCCCGGTCTCCCGGCTCATGTAGGTGAAGTAGTGGGCGCAGAGGTCCGGGGAGAAGAACACCGAGGGGTTCAGGCGGCGCTGCAGCCGCTCTAAGGTCTCCTGGGAGATGGGCCGGCCCTGCCCCTTGACGGAGGGGAGAAAGAAATCGTCCCGGGCCCGCCGGAGGCAGAGAACCAGCCGGTGGGGGCCGTAGATGTCGATGGCCTCCTCCAACCGCCGCCGCAAAGAACCTCCGGAGATGGCGGAGGTCAGATAGATGGACGCCCGGTCGCTGTAATTTCCATAGGACTCAGGCAGGAAAAGGGTCCGTTTCCGCTGGGTCAGCCCCTCCTCCAGGCCGCAGATGAGCTGGGAGAGGAACCGGGTGGGCGGCTGCTCCAGGTCCAGAATGACGCCGCCGAAGCCGCGCCCCTGGCAGACGGTAAGAATGTCCCGGACTGCCCGGCGGGGATCACATTGTCCAGCAGGAGAGGTGGGTACCCCCACCAACATCAAACCACCCTTGCCATGGGGCGGGAGAGGGGCCTGGGAAAGTTGACCAGTCTCATCCAGTTGATAGGCCATGTGGGCCAGAGGAAGACCCCAAGTTTGGGCCTGGTCCAAGGATTGGGGCGGCGTGAGCAGGAATTGCCGCGGGGAAGGATACATCATAAAAAGGAACCCCCTTGTCCATTGGTTTCGGTTCGTGTATAATCAGGGAACAGATGGTTCCCCCACCAAACGTCTGCTCCCAAAGTATGCGGACAAGAGATTGTTTAGAAGGTGATGCCGTGAAATTTCCGTTGGTCCCTGATTTTTATTTTGAAAGCATCCACGCCATTGATTTGGCCCGGCTGCGGGCCCGGGGAGTTCGCCTCCTGCTGGCCGATTTGGACAACACCCTGGTGCCCTATGGAATCCACACCCCCACCCAGCCGGTGCGGGCCTGGAAGCAGGCGCTGGACCAGGCGGGGATCACCCTGTTTCTGCTCTCCAACAGCCGCAAGCCCGGCCGGGCCCAGCGATTCGCGGAGGCTCTGGGTATTCCCTACGAGGGCCATGCGGGCAAGCCCAAGGTGGGGGGCTTTCAGCGGGCGATGGCCCGGATGGGGGCCGCGCCGGAGGAGACAGCCATTGTGGGGGACCAGATTTTTACGGATATCTGGGGGGGCAACCGGGCCGGTGTGCTGACGCTGCTGGTCCACCCCATCCAGTTTGGCACCGTGTTTCGAGGCCTGCGCTACGGTTTGGAGACCCCCTTCCGCGCCGGAGCTGGAAAGGGGGCGGGGCTGTGAGGGCGCGGTTTGGCACCGCCGGCAACCCGGAGGGGTTTTATGCCGCGGGAAAGAAACAGTCCAAGCAGATGCCCGGCTGGCTGCGGGAGCGGGGGCTGGACGCCTATGAGTACCAGTGCGGAAAAGGGGTCACGGTGGGGGAGGCCACTGCCCGGGCCATTGGGCAGGCCGCTGCTCAGGCGGGGATTGCCCTCTCCCTCCACGCACCCTACTTTGTCAACCCGGCCAATCCCGAACCGGACAGCCAGGCCAAGACTGCAGGGTATGTCCTGGCCGCCTGCCGGGTGGCCCGGTGGATGGGGGCGGACCGGGTGGTGGTCCATACCGGGGCGATCCAGAAACGGACCCGCCAGGCGGCCCTGGCCACCGCGCGGCAGTGCTTCCGAACGCTGCGGCGCCGGTGTGACGAGGAGGGGTATCAGGATATCCTCTTGTGCCCGGAGACCATGGGAAAGATCAATCAGCTGGGGGACCTGGAAGAGGTTCTGACCCTCTGCACGGAGGCGGAGGGCCTGCTGCCCTGCGTGGACTTTGGCCACCTGTATGCCCGCTCCCTGGGGGCGTTGGACGGCCCGGAGGCGGTGGAGCGTATGCTGGACCAGATGGTCCGGGAACTGGGGGTGGCCCGGGCCAGCCAGTTTCACAGCCATTTTTCCAAGATTGCCTATACGCCCCGGGGGGGAGAGGCCCGGCACTTAACCTTTGACCAGCCTGATTTTGGTCCGGACCCGGCGCCCCTCTGTGAGGCGCTGGCCCGCAGGGGCTGGTCCCCCAGAGTGATCTGTGAGAGCGCCGGGACCCAGGATGTGGATGCCTTATGGATGAAGGGGGCCTATCTCCGGGCCTTGGGGGAGACGGCGGAGGGCTGAGAAGGGAGAAATCGAAAGAAAATCCCCAGGAAAGCCCCTGGGGAGGGGAAATTCCCTTGCAAAAATCAGAAAGGTATTGTAAAATAGAGAACGCTTATGGAATAAAAGCGGCGCGGTTTGCCGCTTTGCCGGCGGGTCTCCCAAAGGGGGCCTGCCGAGGATGTCAGCCGTCGGCGGGACGCCGATACGGCAATTTTGTTTGGAGGATGAAGAACTATGATTTCTGCCGGCGAATTTCGGAATGGCGTTACCTTTGAGATGGACGGCCAGGTTATGCAGGTCGTGGAATTCCAGCACGTAAAGCCCGGAAAGGGCGCCGCTTTCGTGCGGACCAAGATGAAGAATGTCATCACCGGCGCTGTGACCGAGACCTCTTTTAACCCCACGGCCAAGTTTGAGAATGCGTATGTGGAGAAGAAGGACATGGAGTACAGCTACAACGACGGCGACCTGTACTACTTTATGGACCAGGAGACCTATGACATGATCCCCATTGCCGCAGAGCTGCTGGGGGACAACTTCCGGTTTGTCAAGGAGAACATGCCCTGCAAGGTCAACAGCTACAAGGGCAAGGTCTTCGCGGTGGAGCCCCCCACCTTTGTGGAGCTGGAGGTCACCGAGACCGACCCCGGGTTCAAGGGGGACACCGCCACCAACGTGACCAAGCCCGCCACGGTGGAGACCGGCGCGGAGATCAAGGTGCCTCTGTTCATCAACCCCGGCGACAAGATTAAGATTGACACCCGCACAGGCGAGTATCTGGAGCGTGCCAAGGGCTGAGTCCCGGCATGGGAAAGGATGGTGCAACGATGACGATTTCGGAAAAGGTTGCGTATCTGAAGGGACTGGCCGATGGCCTGGACCTGCAGGAAAAGCCCTCCAAGGAGGGAAAGCTCATTGCCAAGATCATTGATATCCTGGAGGACGTGGGGTTCGCGGTGGAGGACCTGGAGGTTGAGGTGGAAGCCCTCACCGACGAGGTGGAATCCGTGGCGGAGGACCTGTCCGATGTGGAGACCATGGTCTTTGAGGATTGGGAGGATGAGGACGACGAGGACGCCTGCGGCGGCGGTTGCTGCTGCTCCTCTCTGGACGACGACGATTTCTTTGAAATCGAGTGCCCCAGCTGCGGCGAGGACATTGTCATCGACGAGAGCATCCTGGACATTGGTGAGGTCACTTGCCCCAACTGCGGCGACAAGTTCTCCATGGATTTGGTGGACGAGGCGGAAGCAGAGGACGAGGACAAGGAATAATCGGACAAGAAACGCGCAACGCCCCCAGCCGGCCTGGCTGGGGGCGTTATCGTTTTTGCTTGGGGAAAGGGGGGATTATCCCGGCGTGGTCCCCAAAACCGAGTGGATGCCGTGGACGTATCGCTCCCAGGCGGCGGTTTCCTGGGCCAGCTGGACAAGGCCCCGTTGGGTGATGCGGTAATATTTCCGGGTGCGGCCATTGGCTTCCACCGGGTAGGACGTGACGCAGCCGCCGGCTTCCAGCTTTTTCAGCACGGGGTATAAGGTGCCTTCCTTCATTTGAAAGGTATGATCCGACTGGCGCTCCAGCTCTGAGATCATTTCACAGCCATATCGGTCCTGGTCCCGGAGCAGGGAAAGAAGCGGCAAAGATGAGTGCTCCAGCGATTGTTTATGTTCCATGAGAAAAAACCTCCGTTCCAGGGATGGTCAGTCAAAGGCAATGGCACAGAAGGAGGCGGGGTGGGCCTCGGAGCGGTCCTCCAGATGCGCTTCCAATTCCTCTTGCAGGGCTGCTTTTTCCTGGGGTGTGACATGACGAAGGTGGGAGGTGACTTGTTGGGTGTAGGTACGGAAGGGCGTGTCCATGGGAACACCTCCTTTGAAAAAGAACGACCGTTTCTATCTAAAAACAGCGTACCTTGTGTTTCGAGGTATGTCAAGAAAAGAACAGCTCGGACATAGTCCGAGCTGTTCTTTTCGTAAGAATGGTCAGCGGGTCCGCTTCAGCAGGAGGGTTAGGAAGAACCACAGAGCCAGCAGGAGGGTGATGGAGGCGCCGGTGGAGGTGCCCAGGTAGTAGGAGACCATCAGCCCGCCGATGCCGCATACCACCCCGCCCAGGACGGAGACCAGGTGGTACTGAGGCAGGTTCCGAGCCACGTTCCGGGCGGCGGCGCCGGGGAGCACCAGCAGGGCGTTGATGACCAGCAGGCCCACCCAGGTCATGGTGATGGTCACCACCACGGCGATGGCGGCGGTAAAGAGGAAGTTTTTCCAGACCACCCGGATGCCCCGGCTGTCAGCCAGGGCCAGGTGAACGGAAGAGAGCATCATCTGGTTAAAGGAAGTGATCCACAGCACCAGCAGGCCCAGCAGAATCAGAGCCAGCAGGCCGATTTCCCCGGGGGCCACACTGAGAATGTCGCCGATGAGAAGGTTGTTGAATTTGGTAAAGCTCTGGCCGCCCAAGGTGCTCAAAAAAATGCCCAGGGCCACGGCAGCGGAGGAGAAGACACTGATGGCCGTGTCGCTGGCCATGTGGGTTTTCTGCCGGACCAGGGTAAAGAGCAGGGCGATGACCACGGAGAAGAGGACCGCCGCGCCCACCGGCTGTGCCAGGCCGCAGAGAGCCCCAATGGCCATGCCGGTGAAGGCGGAGTGCCCCAGAGCGTCGGAAAAGAAGGCCATACGGCTCTCCACCACCATGGTGGACAGCAGACCGAACAGAGGCGTGACCACCAGGACTGCCAGCAGGGCATTTTTCATAAAGAGCATGGTGTCCGGGGCGGCCCATTCAAAGGGGAGCCAGGAGAGGAGCCAATACCAGAAATTCACTGGGCACACCCCCCTTCCTCTCCCAGGTTCAAGTGGAAGACCGCCTGAAATTCCGGGGAGTGGAGGACCTCTCCAGGGGTTCCCACCTTCAAAATGGCCTGCTGAAGGAGGATGACCTTGTCAGCATAATGGCGCAGGGTGGAGAAATCGTGGGTGGAGAAGAGGATGGAGAGATCATATTTCTGCCGGATCTCGTCCAGCATATCCAGCAGCAGATGCTCTCCCCCCACATCGACCCCGGACAGAGGCTCGTCCAAAATGAGAATCTGCGGAATGGGCTCCAGCGCCAGGGCCAGCAGCACCCGCTGGAGCTCCCCGCCGGAGAGGGTGCCGATGCGCTTTTGAATCAGCGCCTCACCGTGGACCCGGGCCAGGCACTCGGTTACCTTGTCCCGCAGATGGCCGGGGACAGGCAGGAAAACCGGCCAGCGGCTGATGGCGGCGGCGAAGAAATCCAGGACACTGATGGGATAGCCCCGGTCGAAACTGGGGCTCTGGGGGACGTAGCCGATTTTGGGGTGGGAGGGATATCCCCCGGCCAGCTGAAACTGGATCGAACCGGAGTAGGGAATCTGGCCCAGGATGCTGCGGAACAGGGAGGACTTCCCGGCGCCATTGGGGCCGATCAGGGCCACGATTTCCCGGCAGTTGAGCTGGAAGGTGATATCCCGCAGGATGCTCTCCCCCTCCAGGGTCACGCCCAGGTCGCGGACCTGGAGCCGGCAGGTCCCCGGTTTGCCGGGCATGGGGATGCGGCTGTGGTTCTGTTTGGAAAATCTCATGCGTACGCCTCCCGAAGGGTGTTGACATTGGTTTGCAGCATCGCCAGATAGGCGGCGATACCGGGGTCCTGCCCGTGATCGCTCATCATCAGATCCAGGGAGAATATGGGCACACCACATTCCCGGTGAATCATCTGCGCGGTGGCATCGGCCCCGTTGACCTCGGTAAAGATGGCGGGAAGCTGGTGAAGGCGGATCTCTGCCACGATGTCCGCCACCTCACGGGCGGAGGCCTCGCTTCCGGCTTCCTCCTCCATGGCGCGGAGGATGGTCAGGTCGAAGGCGTCGGCGAAATAGGAAAATCCGTCGTGGAAGGTGATAAGTTCCCGACAGGAGAGGGATTCCAGGGAGGTCTTCATCAGGTCATAGGCCTGGGTGAGCTGTTCCCTTGCCAGCCGCGCGTTGGTGGCATACAGAGCCGCGTAGTCCGGGTCCAGCTGGGACAGGCCGCCGGCCAAATTCTCCAACATGGAGCAGGCCCGCAGAGGGTCCATCCAAATGTGGGCGTCCGCCTCATGCTCATGGCCGGCAGGGAGGATTCCCCCTTCGTGATGGTGTCCTGCGTCCTCCCCCTCCAGCAGAGGGATGCCCTGGGCGCAGTCAATCTGGGGCGTATCGCCCACAGTCTCCAAGGCGCTTTCCATGGACTCCTCCAGGCCGGCGCCGTTGCACACGATGATGTCGGCCCGTTCCAGGGCCTTCATATCTTTTACGGTGAGGGTGTAGTCATGCAGGCAGCCGATGGGCTGGTCGATCATCAGGGTGACGGTGCAGTCCGGAACGCCGCGGGTCACCTCGCAGGCGAAGAGATACACAGGGTAGGTGGTGGCGACGATTTGGGTCCGGCTGTCTTCTGTTCCGTCGCTGGGGTTGGGGGCGCAGGCGGACAACAGCAGAAAGAGGCCGCCCAAAAAGAGCAGGCAGGTTCGTCTCATCGGCTCCCTCCTTTCATAAGATATCGGATGGTAATTCATTATACCCCAGGCCGTCAAGTTTGTAAAAGGAAAAGCCGGAAAAAAGCAAGAAAGTTTTAAGAAAGGAAAGAAAAACATAAGATTCTGGATTGCGTTTGGAGGAAACTCCGGTGACGTCCCGATGAGGAGGCGGGGTATCCTGGGAAGCAATCAATCCCAGGAGGAATGTTACATGGAATACTATCACAATCCCGGTAAGGCGCTGGAAATTGAGGTGGCGGGGGAACGGTACCTCCGTCATGGCATTCGGACGCACTTTGTGGAGGTGGGGGAGGACTATCTGGACCTCTTTCGCCGCTATGTGGTGCCGGTCTACCGGCCAGGGGACTGGGTGGCGGTGAGTGAAAAGGTGGCCGCCCTGTGCCAGGGACGGGTGATCCACCGGCAGGAGATTCAAGTGACCTGGCTGGCCCGCCTGCTGGCCAAGTGTGTCCGTCAGACGCCTGCCGGCCCGGGCATGGGACTGCCGGTCAAGATGCAGTTTGCCCTGGACCTGGAGGGACGGGCCCGGGTTTTGTGGGCGGCCTTGCGGGCGGGGTTGGACAAGCTCCGAGGGATTCATGGGACCTTTTACCGTCTGCTGGGGCCGGAGGTCCGGGGACTGGATGGGTTCTATGGGGAGGACATCCCCGCCTATGCGGATTTGGGCATCCGCATTCCTGCGGAGCCGGACCTGCTGTGTGACCAGGTCTATGAAAAAACGGGGGTGCAGAGCTATATCGTCGATGCCAACGGCCTGGGCGTGGAGCTGATGGGAAAGTCATCGGGCATCACCGCGCCGGAGACTTGGCTCACGGAGGTGATCCGCGACAATCCGGCGGGACAAGAGGAACAGATGACCCCGTTTATCCTGGTGCGCCGGCTGAGGGATGCCGGCTGATTTTGCCGCCCGTATGGAGTAAAAAACGGACCGTCCAAAAAGGACGGTCCGTTTTTTACTCATGTTAAGCTTTCTGTTACAGAAGATGGAATGCCAGCACCAAACCGGAGAACACAATGGAGACGGTGGAGCACAGCTTAATCAGGATGTTCAGGGAGGGACCGGAGGTATCCTTGAAAGGATCGCCCACGGTGTCGCCTACCACGGCTGCCTTGTGCTGCTCGGAACCCTTGCCGCCATGGTTGCCCCGTTCAATGTACTTCTTGGCGTTGTCCCAAGCGCCGCCAGCGTTGGACATAAACACAGCCATGGCAAAGCCAGTGACGGAGACGCCGCCCAGCAGGCCCACCACGCCGGTGGGGCCCAGGATCAGGCCGGTGATGATGGGAACAATGATGGCCAGCAGAGCGGGGGCCACCATCTCATGCAGGGCACCCTTGGTGCACAGCGCCACGCACTTGCCGTACTCGGGGTCGGTCTTGCCTTCCATGATACCGGCGATCTCCCGGAACTGGCGGCGAACCTCTACCACGATGGACTGGGCTGCGGTCTGCACAGAGCGCATGGTCATGGCGGAGAAGACAAAGGTCAGCATGGCGCCGATGAACAGGCCAACCAGCACAGTGGGGCTGGTCAGGGTGAAGTTCAGGTTCTCCACGGTACGGTCCTGTACAATGTTGACATAGGAGACCAGCAGAGCCAGCGCGGTCAGGGAAGCGGAGCCGATGGCAAAGCCCTTGCCGGTGGCAGCGGTGGTGTTGCCCAGGGAGTCCAGGGCGTCGGTACGGTCACGAACTTCTTCGGGCAGGCCGGACATCTCGGCAATGCCGCCAGCGTTGTCCGCCACGGGGCCGTAGGCGTCGGTGGCCAGGGTGATGCCCAGGGTGGAGAGCATGCCCACGCCGGCGATGCCGATGCCGTACAGGCCCTGGTTGAAGGAGAGGCTGAAGCCGCCCATCTCATCCAGGATGGAGGTGGTGCCGCCTGCGGCGAAGTAGGAGATCAGGATGGCCACCGCCACGATCAGGATGGAGGCGATGGTGGACATCAGGCCCAGGGAAATGCCGCCGATGATGATGGTAGCGGCGCCGGTCTCGGAAGCGGCGGCCAGCTTTTTGGTGGGCTTATAGTTATCAGAGGTAAAATACTCGGTGAAGTAGCCGATGAGAGTACCGCCGATCAAACCGCAGAGGATGGCAATGAAGATGCCCCAGCAGTTGTTCTCTGGGCCGAGAATGAAGTAGCACAGGGGGGCGGCCACGATGGCGGAGAGGATGGCGGCGGTGTAGGTACCGGTCCGCAGGGAGGTCAGCAGGCTCTTCTGGGTGGCGTCCTCCTTGGTCTTGACCAGGAAGGAGCCGATGATGGAGCAGATGATGCCGACAACGGCGAGAGCCATGGGCA
>ERZ773188.1115-NODE-1115-length-31693-cov-18.528542_pt1 | contig 31693 bp, 28 predicted proteins | sample MGYA00581011_ERZ773188 | MGnify/ENA primary metagenome ERZ773188 (study PRJEB29015, sample SAMEA2737798) | human gut metagenome | biome: human gut; feature: human-associated habitat; material: faeces | place: China | collected 2012 ...
ACGAAGTCCGCATGGCCTACGTCCTCGAAAGCGACAAGCTCGAGCGCGCCATGGATATCCTCAAAAAGGCCATCGAGGTCTATAACGCCAGATAAAAAGGAGAAGATACCTATGATCCGTCATATCGTAATGTGGAAGTTCCGCGAAGGCACTGAGGAAAAAGCCAACGAGTTTCTGACGAAGCTCGCCGCGCTCGACGGCGTGATCCCGCAGCTCAAAAAGAGCGAGGTCGCGCGCAACATCGGCAAGGACAACTACGACGCCGTGCTCGTCTCCGAGTTTGAGACGATGGATGACCTGAACGCCTACAAGGTCGATCCCCGCCATGTCGCCGTGAGCGATATCTGCAAGTCCATCCGCGCCGACCGCGTGGCCGTAGACTACGAAATGTAAACTCAAAAAGAGGGAGCACTGCATTTGCAGTGCTCCCTCTTTTTGCTGTTCAGGCCCACAGGCCGCAATTGCCGAGAGCGGCCTTGACAGACGCTCCGCCCCACTCATTGTAGCAGATCTTCAGCTCCAGCACGCCGGTGAGATCCACATAGAAGTCGACCGGACGAATGCCGCCTGACATTTTGGCTGAATACAGTAGTTCGCCGTCACCATAAATTTTCAGTTCCTTTTCCGACTTGTCGTCCCTGTAACGGTAAGACTGGAAAAACGTTCCGCTCAGTGCGCTGTACTGTCCGTTAAGCTGATACACCGTGTCTCCGGTGCTGGCATAGCCGTATCCTGCGACCTTTTGATAGAGCACATGCTCATATGCAGTCCCTAGGTTATCGGAGATGTCACGCGAATATTTCTCCAGCGCATGATTAGTCGAAGAGAAGTAATCAAATTCGTCCAGCCAGACGGCGGGCTTGTCGCTCTTATGCTGGCCGATATAGACTGAACTGGTCTTTGCTTCCCACTGCACCGCCTTGCCGACCGCCTCGCCAACAGCGCGCACGGGAAGATAGGTCGTTCCGTTGTAAATAAATACTTCGACCGGATTTCCGTTGGCGTCTCTGGCGTCAAGCCTTGCGTCATCAACGTAAATGTCCACACCGGAATAGACTGTGATCGTCCGTTTTTGCAGTTTTCCTGCCGCGAATACGCCGCCGGTAAAAAATACTGCGCACAGCAGCAGACACAGCGCCATGCGAAGGAAGCGCTTGAATTTGATGTTCATATTTCTTCTCCTTTTCCGCCTGAATCAGGCAATCATGATACCGGTGAGATCAACTCCCGGCTGAAATACAGGCTCCCGTTCATGATCTCCAGCTTGATATTTTCATCATAAACGCCTACCCAATAGGGCACAGTTACGGAATATTCCGGCCAATCAAATGACAGCTGCTTTTCTTCAAAGGAAGCCTCAAGACGATCAGTGGAGTAGGGCCTGTTATAGTAGGTAAAATTCCGCATGTAATATTGACCCGAATCCTTCTCAATATCAAAAGTGTAGTGCTGCTTGCCATTGATATAGAAATCATAGTGACCCGTTATGTCGAGCGTTACGACCACCTCTCCGCTCGTTGCATACTCGTTGGATTCCTTTCGGAACCATTGCATTGAACGGTCATTCCATTCAGCGGTCGTTCGATACACCCGAAAAAACTGAAAGCCGCCGTAGTCTGTTGTCAGAAGATAGCTGACCTCGCATTCTCCGTTTTCAAGATCCGCTGTACAGTACCAGTCGCTGACGTCGTAGGTCAGCCAGCTTTCAAATTCCTTTTGCCAGTAAAGCCCCTCGAGATCAACAAGGTCTTTCATCTCCTCTTCCGACATCCCGTTTTGCAGTTCCGTCTCATAATACGTCATTTCACGCCCGGTGCCGACCCAACTGTTCTCAAACCGCTCAAAGGTTATGACCCAGTTGGCCGTCTGTACGGCGTAGCGGTTGCTCGCCTTTACCGTACAGCTTACGATGAATTCCTTGTCATTATTTCCCTGTTCTTGAGAAATATCCTTGATCTCATCCACAGACGCATCACTTTCGTTGTAGTAAGAGCTTTCCAGATAGCTGCGGATGCTTTCGCTGTCCACTTTGTTTCCGCAGCCGGTCAGACTGAGCAAAAGCAGCATTGCCCCTAATAGCCAGGTCAGTTTCCTCATGAAGATATTCCTCCATCTCTTGAGTTTGAGACGCTGATCCGTCCTTCTGATTTCATTTTACATCATAAGTGATGTATCGTCAATACACTATTTCTGATGTATGGAATAATACTCCCCATCCAAAACTACGAGGGGGAGAGGCAAAATGAAGGCCTATTGGGATATTCTGCGCGAGCTGAGAGAGGATCATGATCTGACACAGGCGCAGGTTGCCGCTGTCATCGGAACAACGCAGCAGGTTTATTACCGCTACGAAAAAGGGATCAACGAGCTGCCGCTGCATCACCTGCAAACATTATGCGCTTATTACAATGTCAGCGCTGACTATATTCTTGGCCTGCCGAAGGGACTGCGCTGGCCGCGCTGAAGGCCTCTTTTTTTGCGCCGCAACCGCTGGTTGCTAACTTTTCAACCCCGCTTGGTGGACTTTTTGCGCGCCTTTTGATAAGCTGAACGCAGAAAATCTGCAAAGGAGAACCCCATCACATGACACTTGGAGAGAACATCGTGCGCCTGCGCACACAGAAAAACTGGTCGCAGGGCGACCTTGCCGACGCGCTGGATATTTCGCGCCAGAGCGTATCCAAATGGGAGACCGACGCCTCCATCCCCGAGCTTGACAAGCTATTAAAGCTCTCCGAGCTCTTCGGTGTGACGCTTGACGAGCTGGTGCGCGGCGAGGACGCGCCGAAGGCGGAAACAGCCGCGCCCGCGGCACAGGCAGTACCCGCCTCTTTCACGCCGCAGACTTCGTCCGAGCAGGAAAAGCGTCACACCATTGCGGGTACGATTTTAATGTGTGTCGGCGCGGTTCTTCTGCTCACCTGCCTGATACTCGCCGGCGATCTGCTGGCGGGGCTGATTTACGGACTGCCGTTTTTCCTCTGCGGCATCATCTGCTTTACGGTGAAGCATCGCACGGGCCTGTGGTGCGGCTGGGCGGCCTATCTCTGTATTGATCTCTACCTCCGCTTTGCGACGGGCCTCTCGTGGACGACCGTCTTTATGACGCACCTCTGGACGGCGCAGATGAACTATGCGCGCCTTGCCATCTCGTGGGTGCAGCTCCTCGGCATGCTTGTGATGATCGTCTGCACGGCGCGCTCCTACCGGACGCTCAAGCTGCCCGCGACGAAAAAGAAGGGCGCATGGCTCATTGCCGGTTGGCTTATCGCGCTCGTTGTGCTGCCGCTTCTGATGAGCTACGGCGTTATGCCGCTGCTGCTCGACGATCTCGGCAATTACAGCAACATTTCGCCGTACTTCCTTCTGAATGTCGTCTACAGCTACGCGCGCCTTGCGCTCATCAATGTTCTTCTGGTGCGTTCACTCGCCGTATGGCGCTTGAAGCGGGAAGAGAAGAAAGCAAAGATCTGAATAGGGATAAGAAAAAGCGGACCGCAGTGCGGTCCGCTTTTTTGATGCAAATATGCCTTACTTCTTGCTCTTCTCCAGCGCGGCAAGCTTGAGGCAGCAGCAGAAGACGGCCATCGCCTGCTCAAGCTCCTCGACCGGCGGCAGCGACGGGGCGACGCGGATGTTGCTGTCAAGAGGGTCGTGTCCATACGGATAGGTCGCGCCCGCGCTCGTCATCACGACGCCCGCATCCTTGGCGAGCGCCAGCGTACGCTTGGCAAGGCCGGGGGCCGTGTTCACGGAGACAAAGTAGCCGCCCTTGGGCGTGTGCCAGCTCGCAATGCCGAGCGGCTTGATCTCACGCTCGAGCGTAGAGACCACCATCTCGAACTTCGGCTTTAAGATCTTGGCGTGCTCCTTCATTAGCGCGAGCGTGTGCTCCTTGTTTTGCAGGAACTTCACGTGGCGCAGCTGGTTCATCTTGTCGAAGCTGATGGCCTGAATGCCGATGAGCTTGGTCATGTACTCCATGTTGGCTTCGCTGCACGCAAAGCACGCAATGCCCGCGCCGGGGAGCGTCACCTTGCTCGTGGAGGCGAACTCGAAGACCATGTCGGCGTTGCCGTACTTCTCGCACTCGCTCAGAATATCCTTGAACGGGACGAACTCGCCGTCAAACTCGTGGATGCAGTAGGCGTTGTCCCACATGAGCAGGAAGTCGGGAGCCGCGGGCTTCATCTTCGCGATGCGCTCGATGGTCTCGTCGGAGTAGATGATGCCGTCGGGGTTCGAGTACTTCGGCACGTTCCACATGCCCTTGACGCTCGGGTCCTTGATGAGGTTTTCGACAATGTCCATGTCGGGGCCGTTTTCGGTCATCGGGATGGTGATGAGCTCAAAGCCGAAGCTCTCGGTCACCTTGAAGTGGCGGTCATAGCCCGGCGCGGGGCAGAGCCATTTGACGCTCTCTTCCTTGCACCACGGCTTTTCGCTGTGCAGCAGGCCGTGGGTGTAGGCCTTGGAGACCGTGTCGTACATGAGCTGAAGGCTCGAGTTGCCGCCGGCGAAGACCTGCGAGACCTTGCAGCCGAGCAGTTCGGCGAACAGCGCGCGGGCGCTCTCAAGGCCCTTGAGCTCGCCGTAGTTGCGGGCGTCCACGCCGCTGTCCACGCACTCCTCGGCGCTGGTCAGCGCGGTCAGGATGCCGCTGACAAGGTCGAGCTGCTTCTTGCTCGGCTTGCCGCGCGCCATGTTGAGCTTGAGGCCCTTGGCCTTCCAGCTCTCGTATTCGGCGGACACCTTGTCGTATTCCTGCTGCCACTCGGCAGCGGAAAGAGCCATATAATCCATGATGATTCTCCTTTACAGGTAATTTATCCGATTAAAGTAACTGCATTATAGCACAGGGAAAAATCAGGTGCAAGTGTCCACATGTAACAATCATTTGTTTTGCCTGCGGCAACAAGTTGACTCATTGAACAGATTGTACCGCCCCTCGCCGCAATAGAGAGGGGCGCCGCTTTTTGGCGAAAGCGGGAAAGAAAACGCGTCAGCACTAAACATAGTGCTGACAATGCGTCCAAATCAGGCAAAAAGTAAGGCCGCGGAAAGCACATCGCTTCCCACGGCCTTGATCGTTTTTATAGAATTGGTCTTGTCACAGCTCGGTAAAGGTGCGAATTTCGTCGAGCTGGGCGTAACGCCGCGCGTGTGTTGTGCTCACCTTTCCGGCGCAGACGGGGCAGCCGCACTGCTGCGCGCCGGTGCGCGGATAGATGACGGATTTCCACACGTGTCCCATGGAGCACTGCCACCAGACCTTTTTGTTGCTGCCGGGCGTGACCATCTCCGGCGTCAGCGCGCCGTTGAGCGACGGATGCCACTGCGAAGCAATGTCGGGGCAGAGCGTCTTGAGATCATTGAAGCCCTTGAGCACCTTGCGTCCCGCGCAATAGGGACATCCAGTCTTGCGCTGCGTGCGCGACGAGACCGTGGCGCGGTAGGAATGCCCCAGCTCGCAGCGCCACCAAGCGGGACGGTTGGAACTGACGGCGACATCGCTGGGCTTCAATCGCCCGTTTTTGCGCTTGTCCCACTGTGCGGCAATCTCGGGCTGGAGGTGGGCGAGGTCATTTTCACCCGTGACGATCGTCTTGCCCGCGCACACGGGGCATCCGTGCCCCCACGCCGTGCGCGAGGCGACGGGCGACTGCCACGAGTGCCCCTCCGGACAGCGCCACCAGATGCGTATTTTCGAACCCGTGGAGACGTCGCGCGGCGAGAGCGAGCCGTTTTTCTCGCGGTCCCACTGCGCGGCGACATCGGGATAGAGTGTGCCAAGATCGTTGAAGCCTGGCAGGACCTTTCGCCCCGTGCAGTACGGACAGCCGCTCCCCCTCGGAGCGCACATGCACCGTCGTCTGCCACGAATGGCCTTTTTCACACGTCCACCAGACTTTTTTCTTGCTGCCGCAGGAAACGGTGTCCGGCGTGAGCGGAAAATTGCGTGATTCGTCCCATTTTTTCAGTAAATTTGTCCTTTCATGCAGCATGCAGAACTCATAAAATGTTTGTCGCATGTTCATCCCCCTCTTTTCGGCAAAAAAGGTTTCCCGCCTGTACCTTGCTTTCAGAGAGGGCCGGGCGGTGCAGGAAGGGCGATGCCCTTCCGAATGATTTGCAACCGGCTGTCATAACCGCACACGGCGGCCTTAGCCCCCTCTGGCTTTGCGTCCCTGCTTTTCAGCAGGTTTGCCAAACATTGCTTTGCTTGTTCAGATCAGTACAGGCGCTTTCGCGCCGGAAACGGGGAAGAAAAAACTTCCGCTTTGACAGAATCAATGAAAAAAGATTCGCCGATCCTGCTATATCTGTATTCTATCACGAACTTTCCGTAAAAACAGGGCGGGTGACAAGACAGAATTCGAAAAAGTGATATAAAATTTGGAAAAATCTGAAAAAAATTAACGAAATATTAGCGTTTTCATGCTGATTCTCTATGTTTTTGACGCGATGAGGAGGATAGAAACCGCGCGCGGCGATGCGACCGCAACCGCGCTTTCTTGACATCTTCCGCCGTTTCGGTATGATAGAGCCATCCCGTTTTTTTGGAGGCGACTATGCATTCAGTGACAACCAGAAAGGCCGCGCTCGCGGCGCTTCTCGTTCTGGCGGCGCTCCTTTCCATCTTCGCGGTAGGGAAGAGAGCGTCCGACCCTGCGTACCATCAAGCGTCCATCGACGCGCTTGCGGAAAAGCAGGAGACGGTGCTCGAGCTGACGGCGGCGTCGACCGCCGCGTCCGCGGCCATCACGCTCCTGCCGGGCGACACCGCGACGCCCATCGCCGAAAAGCTCGCCGACCTGAGCGGCTATTTCCTCATCGTGCTCTGCGCCATCTTTTTGGAAAAGTATCTGCTGACGATCACATCCTACGTGTCGTTCACGATCCTGATCCCCGCAGCCTGCGCGCTTGGCATCGCTGCGCTCTTTTCCGAAAAGCTGCGCGCCGCGCTGGGGAAGCTCGCGTGGCATTTGCTGCTCTTCGCGCTCGCCATCGCGTTTGCCATTCCCGCGGGCGTCAAAGTCTCGAGCATGATCGAGGACACATACCGCGCCTCGATCGAAGAGACCATCGCAAACGCCGAGCAGACGACCGAGGATATCCAGTCCGCCACCTCGGGCGAGACGGACGAGGGGGAAAAAAGCGGCCTTTCCGGCCTCTTTTCCAAGGTGACTGAGGGCATCACCGGAGCGGCGACCGCCGCGGTCGAGCAGCTCAAAACGGTCCTGAACCGCTTTATCGAGGCCCTCGCCGTCATGCTCGTCACATCGTGCCTGATCCCAATTTTAGTGCTGCTGTTTTTTGCCTGGCTCGTCAAGCTGATGCTCGGCATCGACTTACCGCCGCTGCGCGCAAAGCTCGGCGACGGTAAGGTGCACAGCACGAGCGGCGCGCCGCGGACGTAACCACTAAAAAATGCAAAGGAGAATGATCGATGCTGTTTGTTTGCTATCCCAAATGCATCACCTGCCAGAAGGCGCAGAAGTGGCTGGACGCCAAAGGCGTCGCCTACGAGGTGAGGAACATCAAGGAGCAGAATCCCACTGTGGACGAGCTTCGCGCGTGGCATAAGCGGAGCGGCCTGCCGCTCAAGCGCTTTTTCAACACGAGCGGCCTTGTTTATAAGGAGCTGGGGCTCAAGGATAAGCTGCCGGCGATGTCGGAGGAGGAGCAGTTTGCGCTGCTCGCGACCGACGGGATGCTCGTCAAGCGCCCGCTGCTCATCGGCGAAGATTTCGCGCTGCCGGGCTTCAAGGAAGCGGAGTGGGAGAGCGCACTGCGCTGAGAAAACGGAAAAAAAGAGGACGTTTCCGCGCGGGAAGCGCCCTCTTTTTCCCGGCAAAGCGGGAAACGGGAGAAGATAGCCCGTTTTGACAGAAAATGCGCGAAACGGGAGTTCTTTCCGCGTTGACAAATGGGCGGAGGGTGCTTATAATCTGCTATGTCTGAAAAAATGTAAAATTGTATCGCAGAGGTGCCGCCGCAAGGCGGAGAATAGAGAATCCGGTGCGAATCCGGAACGATGCAGTCACTGTGTACGGGAACGGCCTGCGTAGCCACTGGGAAACTGGGAAGGGCAGCGCCGCGATGAACGAAGTCAGGAGACCTGCCTCTGTGAGGAATCTCAAGCCCGCTGTACACAGGCTGATATTTCTGCGAGTTTACCCGCGGCGCGATTTTTTCGCGGCGCGGTGTTGCTGGTTGGAATCGTGAGAGCGGCTGTGGGTCACCATGGCCGCTTTTATATTTCTTTCAGAACGATTTTTGAAGAAGAAGGTAAAGAGAAACATGAAAAAAGCACTTGCAATCCTGCTTACAGCCGTGATGCTGCTGGGCGTGCTGACCGCCTGCGGCAGCAAGAAAGACGATGCTGCCGACGACACGCAGAACACGGAGGACACCGACAAGGCCGCAGCCGACAATGTCGCCGCGCTCATCGACGCGATCTACGTTCAGGAGCGCACCGATGAGACCGACGCGCAGTGCGAGGCCGCCAAGGCTGCCTGGGACGCGCTGACCGACGAGCAGAAGGCCATGGTCGAGGGTGAGGAAGCGAGCCCTGAGTACTTCGGCCTTGACACGGGCGATGCGTCCAAGGACGATCCCCGCAACCAGGACGAGATCGGCGAGAACGAGCTTCTGGTCGTTTCCTTCGGCACGTCCTACAACGACAGCCGCGTCAACGATATCAAGAGCATCGAGGACGCCCTGCAGGAGGCCTATCCCGACTGGTCCGTCCGCCGCGCCTTCACGGCTCAGATCATCATCAACCACATTCAGGCCCGCGACGGCGAGAAGATCGACAACATGACCCAGGCGCTCGACCGCGCTGTGGCCAACGGCGTCAAGAACCTCGTCGTGCAGCCGACGCACCTGATGCACGGCGCGGAGTATGACGAAATGTGTGCTACCATTGACGAGTACCGCGATCAGTTCGAGTCCGTCTCCATCGCGGAGCCCCTGCTCGGTGAGGTCGGCAGCGACGCGACCGTCATCAACGCCGACAAGGAAGTTGTCGCCAAGGCCATCACCGCCGCCGCGGTCGAGGCAAGCGGCTTTGACTCTCTCGAGGCTGCCAAGGAAGCCGGCACCGCGTTCGTCTTCATGGGCCACGGCACCGCGCACATCGCCAAGGTCAGCTACAGCCAGATGAGCGCTCAGATGCAGAACCTTGGCTATGAGAACGTCTTCATCGGCACGGTCGAGGGCGAGCCGGAGGAGACCTCCTGCGAGTCCGTCATCGAGGCCGTCAAGGCCGCGGGCTACACCAACGTCATCCTGCGCCCGCTGATGGTCGTTGCGGGTGACCACGCCAACAACGACATGGCCGGCAGCGACGACGATTCCTGGAAGACTATGTTCGAGGCTGCCGACTTCACCGTCGACTGCCAGATCGCGGGCCTCGGCGAGATTGCCGATGTGCAGGCGCTCTACATCGCCCACACCCAGGCCGCCATTGACGCCCTGAACGCGTAAATAGACCCAAAGGGCTCCGAAGCGATTGTGCACCGCTTCGGGGCCTTTTCCGGATGGAGGTACTTCCCAATGAAAAGAACACTGACTCTGATGCTGACCACGCTGCTGCTCTGCGCGCTGCTTTTCGGCTGCGGGCAGAAGAGCGGAGACGGCGATCCGCAGGACACCAACACCGAGCCTGCGCTCGCCGACGGCGTTTACACCGCGGACTTCAATACCGACAGCAGCATGTTCCACGTGAACGAGGCATGCGAGGGCAAGGGTACGCTGACGGTCGAAAACGGCCAGATGACGATCCACATCAGCCTGCCGTCCAAGAGCATTCTGAACCTCTTCTGCGGCACGGCGGAGGACGCGCAGAAAGATGGCGCGGCGCTCTTGCAGCCCGCGACCGACACCGTCACCTATTCCGACGGCCTGAGCGAGGAGGTCAATGGCTTTGATATCCCCGTGCCCGCGCTGGACGAGGAGTTCGACGTCGCCATCATCGGCACGAAGGGCAAGTGGTATGACCACAAGGTCTCCGTGACGAACCCCGTTTTGAAGGAAGATGACGCCGCCGCGCCCGCCGAGACGCTGGCCGACGGCACCTACACGATCGCCGTGACGCTCGAGGGCGGCAGCGGCAAGGCGAACATCCAGTCACCCTGCACGCTGACAGTCGCTGACGGCAAGATGACCGCCACGATCGTCTGGAGCAGCAGCCATTATGACTATATGCTCGTGGACGGCGAGCGCTGCGACGTACTCTCGACCGAAAACGGCTCGACGTTTGAGATCCCCGTCGCCGCGCTGGATACGCCGCTTGCCGTGGTCGGCGACACCACCGCCATGAGCACGCCGCACGAGATCGACTACACGCTGACGTTCGACGCCTCGAGTGCCGAGGTGAACGGATGAGACGCCTGCCGCGCGCGCTTCTCACGCTGTTGGCCGTGCTGACGCTCTGCGCCTGCGGGGACAAAGCGCAGGACGGTTCGAACGGCGAAAATGCGGCGGTCGCGTGGGATGCTCTGTCGTTTGACAAGACCATGTCGCTTGACTATGCCACGCAGTTTTCGGTTTCCTACGCGGACGACGACTACAAGCGCATCACCATCGGGCAGGATCAGGAATTCCTGCTCGTGGCGGAGGGCGCGGCCGTGCCCAGCGGCGTGCCGGAGGGCGTGACAGTTTTGCAGCAGCCGCTTGATGAAATTTATCTGGTCGCCAGCGCGGCGATGGACAGCTTTGCCCAGCTGGACGCGGTCGACAGCATCCGCTTCAGTGGACGCAAGGAGTCGGACTGGTATATCGAGCAGGCGAAGGAGGCCATGAGCGCGGGTGACATGCTTTACGCGGGCAAATACTCCGAGCCCGATTACGAGCTTATCTTGTCGCAGGGCTGCGATCTGGTGCTTGAAAACACGATGATCTACCACTCGCCCGAGGTCATCGAGCAGTTTGAAACGCTGGGCATCCCCGTGCTCGTGGAAATGTCCAGCTACGAGAGCGAGCCGTTTGGCCGCATGGAGTGGGTCAAGCTCTACGGTGCGCTCATCGGCAAGGAGAACGAGGCCGCGGCGCTGTTTGAGGAGAAAATGGACAGCGTTTCGGGCATTCTGGGCGCTGCGCCCACGGGAAAGACCGTCACATTCTTCTATGTGACGAGCAACGGCGCGGTCAATGTGCGAAAGTCGACGGACTATGTCGCTAAATCCATCGCCATGGCGGGCGGGGAATACGTCTCCTTTGACAACACGGAAGAAGAGAACGCCCAGTCCACCGTCACCATCCAGATGGAGGCATTTTACAGCGGCGCGCACGACGCGGATGTGCTCATCTACAACAGCATCATCGACGGCGGGCTCACGACGATCGACGAGCTTTTAGCGCTCGAACCGCTGCTTGGCGACTTTAAGGCCGTGCAGAACGGAAACGTCTGGTGCCTGACGAAGGACTTTTATCAGGAATCGCTCGAATTGAGCGACCTCGTCGTGGATCTCCACACCGTTTTGAGCGGGGCAGATACGCCGCTCCGGTTTTTGACAAAGCTGCAATAATTTTTGACTGGAAAGTTGAAACAGACAGGAGGGACGGGCATGGAGCAGAAGCGGAAAACACGGACGTGGTGCGGCTTTTTGCTGCTGCTCGTCCTTTTGGCTGTTTTTTTGATCTGGAATTTATTCGCGGGCAGCGTGCAGCTCTCCGCGTCTCAGATAGGACAAATTCTGCTCGGCGGCGGGGATGACCTGACGCAAAAGCAGATCATTATGCAAATTAGATTGCCGCGCATGGCGTCGGCGCTCATTTTAGGCGGTGCGCTGTCCGTGTCGGGGTATCTTCTGCAAACGTTTTTCCACAATCCCATCGCGGGGCCGTTCGTGCTGGGCATTTCGTCGGGCGCGAAGCTCGCAGTCTCGCTTGTGATGATCTTTCTGCTCAGCCGCGGCGTCAGATCATCGTCAGCGCTGCTGATCAGCGCGGCGTTCATCGGCGCGATGCTCTCGATGGGCCTCATCCTGCTCATTTCGCAGCGGGTCAATCAGATGAGCCTTCTCGTCGTCTGCGGCGTGATGATCGGCTACATCTGCTCAGCGCTGACGGATTTTCTCGTCACGTTCGCGGACGATTCAAACATCGTGAACCTGCACAACTGGTCGAACGGCTCGTTTTCCGGCATGAAGTGGGAAAACGTGACGACGATGGCCTGGGTGTGCGGGATCGCGCTGATTTTGACATTTTTCCTCTCCAAGCCGATCCGCGCCTATCAGCTCGGCGAGGTCTACGCGCGCAACATGGGCGTGCCGATCAAGGCGTTCCGCGCGGCGCTCATCCTGCTCTCCAGCGTGTTATCTGCCTGCGTGACGGCCTTCGCCGGCCCCATCTCGTTTGTCGGCATCGCGCTGCCGCACCTGATGAAGGCGCTTTTCAAGACGGCGGAGCCGCTTTTGCTGATCCCGGCGAGCTTCCTCGGCGGGGGCATCTTCTGCCTTGCGTGTGATCTCATCGCGCGCACGGCCTTTGCGCCCACGGAGGTCAGCATCAGCTCGGTCACGGCGGTGTTCGGCGCGCCGGTCGTCATCTACATGATGGTGCGCAGAAAGGCGGGGCGGGAATGAGCGGCTATTTGGAGACAAAGAATTTATCCGTCGGCTACCACGGCAAGCCCCTCATCGAGGATGTGTCCCTCTGCGTGCAGAGGGGAGAGATTGTTACGCTGATCGGGCCGAACGGCTCGGGCAAGTCGACGATCCTGAAAACCGTCATCGGTCAGCTGCCGGAGCTTTCCGGCACAGTGTATCTGGATGGCGAGACGATGCGCTCGCGCAGCCGCAACGACGTCGCGCGGCGCATGGCGATTTTGATGACCGCGCGCGTCGAACCGGAGCTCATGACCTGCCGCGATGTGGTCAGTTCGGGCCGCTATCCCTACACGGGAAGGCTCGGCGTCCTGCGGGACGAGGACAAGAAGATCGTCGAGCAGTCGCTTTCTCAGGTGGACGCGCTCGCGTTCGCCGACGCGCCGTTTTCCGCCGTCAGCGACGGCCAGCGGCAGCGCATTCTGCTCGCAAGGGCCCTGTGCCAGCAGCCGCAGCTTATCGTGCTCGACGAGCCGACGAGCTTTTTGGACATCCGCTACAAACTGGAACTGCTCTCCGTCCTCAAGCGCATGGTGTGCGAAAACGACCTCGCCGTGCTGCTCTCGCTCCACGAGCTCGATCTGGCGCGGCGCATTTCGGACACAGTCATCTGCGTCGCGGGCGACCGCATCGACCGCATCGGCACGCCGGAGGAGATCTTCACGAGCGACTACATCGCGCAGCTCTATCACTTGGAGCGCGGGAAGTACGACGAGTGCTTCAGCACATTGGAATTTGTACCGTAGCGCATACAAGTAAAAACGCTTGATAGAGATTGCAGAAGGAGGGGAGACCATGCAGAAGGCAGCGCCGAGATTGCTCATTGCCGGAACGAACAGCGGCTGCGGCAAGACGACGGTGACCTGCGCGATCTTGCAGGCGCTTGTCGACGGCGGCGTTTCTGTCGCCGCGGCGAAGTGCGGTCCCGATTACATTGACCCCATGTTCCACCGCGAGATCATCGGCGCGAAGAGCAGCAATTTGGACCCCTTCTTTTTTGACGACGACACGCTGCGCTTCCTCCTCGCGCAAAACGGCGCAGGGAAGGACGTGACGGTCATCGAGGGCGTGATGGGCTATTACGACGGCATCGGCCTTGATTCCTCGCGCGCGAGCACCTTTGAGGTCGCGCAGCGGACGGAAAGTCCCGTCGTGCTCGTGCTGAACGCGAAGGGCGCGGGACTGTCGGCGCTGGCCGTGCTCGACGGATTTCTGCACTTTGCGACGGAAAACCGCATCCGCGGCGTCATTCTGAACGGCTGCACGGCGATGAGCTATCCGACGCTTGCGCGGGTGATCGAAGAACGCTTCGGCGTGCGCGCCTGCGGCTTTCTGCCGCAAATGCCCGACTGCTCGCTCGAGAGCCGCCACCTCGGCCTCGTCACCGCGGCAGAGGTGGACGATCTGAAAGAGAAGATGCAGCGTCTCGCCGCCAAGGCGCAGGAGACGATCGACCTGGACGCGCTGCTGCAAATCGCGAAGAGTGCGCCGCCGCTTACATTCACGCCGCCGGACATTCCGGTGGCGGGCGAGCATGTGCGCATCGGCGTCGCGCGCGACAGGGCATTTTGCTTTTACTATGAAGACAGCCTGAAACTCCTGCGCCGCTTAGGGGCGGAGCTTGTGCCGTTCAGCCCGCTGTCGGATGAACGCTTACCGGAAGACCTGCACGGCCTGTACCTCGGCGGCGGCTATCCCGAGCTCTACGCGGAGCGGTTGGAGGCAAACGCCGCCATGCGCGCTTCTATCCGCGCGGCGGTGGAAAGGGGATTGCCCTGCGTCGCCGAGTGCGGCGGCTTTATGTACCTGACGCAGTCCATCGCGGGACATGCGATGGCGGGCGTTTTATCGGGCAGCTGCTTCGACGCGGGGAAGCTGACGCGCTTTGGCTACGCGACATTGACGGCGCAGCGGGATTCGATGCTTTTTGCCGCGGGCGAGCAGATCCCCGCGCACGAGTTCCACCGCTGGGATGCGGAAAATCCGGGCGAGGACTTCCTCGCGGAAAAGCCGAGCGGAAGAAGCTGGCGCTGCGCGTATGCGGGCGAAACGCTCTACGCGGGCTATCCGCACTTCCACTTTTACGCAAACCTGAGCGCCGCGGTGCGCTTTGTTGAAGCCTGCCGAAAGGAGAAACCCCGCCATGAGTGAGCCGATGAAGCCGATGGAAATTGAACAGCGCAGCTTCGAGATCATCACGGAGCTGCTGGGAAACCGCGTGCTCGACCCCGAAAACGAGCTTGTCATCAAGCGTGTCATCCACACGACGGCGGACTTTGACTATGCCGACAATCTGACATTTTCCGAGCACGCGGTGCAAAAGGGTATCGCCGCGCTGAAAAGCGGCTGCGACATCGTCACCGACACGCAGATGGCAAAGGCGGGCATCAACAAGACGATCCTCGCGAGCCTCGGCGGCGAGGTGCATTGCTTCATGTCCGACCCCGACGTCGCGCAGGAGGCGAGATCGCGCGGCGTGACGCGGGCGTTCGTCTCGATGGAGAAAGCGGCGGCGCTCGAGAAGCCCTGCATCTTCGCCATCGGCAACGCACCGACGGCGCTGCTGTCGTTAGAGCAGCTGATGGAAGAGGGAAAAGCCGCCCCCGCGCTCATCATCGGCGTGCCGGTGGGCTTTGTGAATGTGGAGATAAGCAAGGAGCGCATCATCGAAAAGGCGCGCGCGCCGTACATCGTCGCGCGTGGACGCAAGGGCGGCAGCAATGTGGCGGCCGCCATCTGCAACGCCCTGCTCTATCAGATCAGGCGGTAAAAAGATGGAAGAATATCTCGTAAAGGACGGTAAGCGCCTGCGCCTCGGCTACACAACCGGCTCGTGCGCTGCGGCAGCGGCTAAGGCCGCGGCGTGGATGCTGCTGACGGGCAGGAGGAAGGAGTCCATCCGCCTGCAAACGCCCAAGGGCATCGAGCTGAACCTCAAAGTGCTGGACATTCAGATGCTCGCGGACGAGGCGCGCTGCGCCATTCAAAAGGACAGCGGTGACGACCCCGACGTGACGTGCGGTACGCTCATTTTTGCCGCGGTGAGAAAATCGGCCACGCCCGGCGTGACCATCGACGGCGGCGAGGGCGTCGGCCGCGTGACGAAGCCGGGGCTCGACCAGCCTGTGGGAGCGGCGGCTATCAACTCCGTGCCGCGAAAAATGATCGAAGAGAACGTGCGCGAGGTCTGCATGCTCGTCGGATACGACGGCGGCATTGACGTGACGATCTCCGCGCCGGAGGGCGAGGCGCTCGCGAAAAAGACTTTTAACCCGCGCCTCGGCATCGAGGGCGGCATCTCCATTCTGGGCACGACCGGCATCGTCGAGCCGATGAGCGAGCAGGCATTGCTTGACACCATCCGCGTGGAACTGCGGCAGCAGCGCGAGAACGGCGCGGACTACATCCTCCTTGCGCCCGGCAACTACGGCGCAGACTACATCCGCGATTTTATCGGGCTTGACCCGAAGATGGCGGTGCTGACGTCGAACTTCATCGGCGACAGCCTGGAATTCTGCAAGGAATTCGGTTTTCACGGCGCGCTGCTCATCGGGCACATTGGTAAGTTCGTCAAGCTCGCGGGCGGCATGTGGAACACGCATTCAAAGTTCGGCGACTGCCGCATGGAGATCATCGCCTCGCACAGCGCGGCGCTGGGCCTGCGCGCAGAACGCACGGAGGAAATTCTGCACTGCGCCACCTGCGACGACGCGCTGCGCATCCTGGACGAAGAGGGGCTGAAGGATGCCTTCCTCGTGCGTCTGGGACAGCGCATCGGCACGATGCTCGGCTATAAGAGCGGTGAACTTCGGAGCGGCGCAATCTTATTTTCGAAAGAATACGGTTTCCTCTGTGAAACGGAAGGCGCGGAGGAACTGCTCGAACAGATCAGGGAGGGCTGAACGTGGTACATTTTGTTGGCGCCGGAAGCGGCGCGCCTGATCTCATCACGCTGCGGGGCGCAAGGCTCCTTGGCGAAGCAGATGTGGTGATCTACGCGGGTTCGCTGGTGAATCCCGAGCTGCTTACACTCACGAAACCGGGCTGCGAGGTTCACGACAGCGCGAAGCTGACGCTTGAAGAGGTCATCGCCCTCATCGAGCGGGCGGAGCGCGAGGGAAAGACCACCGTGCGATTGCACACGGGCGACCCGAGCATTTACGGCGCGGTGCGCGAGCAGTTCGACGCGCTCACAGAGCGCGGCATCGACTTTGATGTCTGCCCCGGCGTCAGCTCGTTCTGCGGCGCGGCGGCGGCGCTGCGGGCGGAATACACGCTGCCGAATGTGAGCCAGACGGTCATCATCACGCGCACGGCGGGCCGCACGCCGGTACCCGAGCGTGAGTCCATCCGCAGCTTGGCCGCGCATCAGGCGACGATGGTGCTGTTCTTGAGCACCTCACTCACAGAAAAGCTGCAAGGCGAGCTCCTTGCGGGCGGCTATGGAGAGACAACGCCCGCGGCCGTCGTTTACAAGGCGACATGGCCGGAGGAGAAGATCTTCCGCTGCACGGTGGGCACGCTGCATAAGACGGTGACGGAAAACGGCATGAAAAAGACGGCGTTGATCGTGGTGGGCGGCTGCCTTGGCGACGAATATCTGCGCTCGCTGCTCTACCACCCCGACTTTACGACGGAATACCGCAAGGGGAAGGCATGAAGATCGCAATTTTTGCCTACAGCCGCGGCGGCTGCGCGGCAGCGCGGCGCGTTCGCGCGGTGCTGGCGGAGGCGGAAACCGTCTGCTACGCGGTACCGCGATTGGAAGAAGCGGGCTTCCTGCCGCTTGCGAAGGACATCTACCGCGAGCGCTTTTCATCGATGGATGCGCTCATCTTCATCGGCGCGTGCGGTATCGCCGTGCGTGAGATCGCGCCGTATCTTGTGAGCAAAAAGACTGATCCCGCGGTGCTCTGCATCGACGAGAAGGTGCAGTTTGTGATCCCGCTGCTCTCCGGCCATATCGGCGGCGCGAATGATTTGGCGCGCCGACTGGCAGGCGCGCTCGGCGCATCGGCGGTCATCACGACGGCGACGGATGTGAACGGTAAATTTGCCGTCGATGCCTGGGCAGCAAAAAATGAATGCGCCATTTCGAGTATGCTGCTTGCAAAAAAGGTCGCAGCGGAGATTTTAGAGCACGACGTACAGCTTGTGAGCGATTTTCCGATCAAGGGTGCATTGCCCGGCGGAATTGTGGAAAAAACGCAGGGCGCGCTGGGAATTGTGATCGGATACTGCACGAAAGAACCGTTTGCCGAAACGCTGCGCCTCACGCCGAGAGTATTGCGTGTCGGCATCGGCTGCCGCAGGGGAACTGCACAGGAAACCATTGAAGCCGCCGTTGCGGCGGTGCTTTCTGCGCATCAGCTGGATCCAAGCGCGGTCAAGGGCGTCTATTCCATTGACTTAAAGCAGCAGGAGGCGGGGCTGCTTGCCGCCTGCGCGAAGCACAACTGGCCGACGGTATTTTACACGGCAGAGGAATTGCGCAGCGTACCGGGCGAATTTACGGATTCCCCCTTCGTGCAGGAGATGACGGGCGTCGGCAACGTCTGCGAGCGCGCGGCGATGCGCGGCGCGGAGAAATTATTGGTGAAAAAGACTGCGGTGGACGGCGTGACCGTCGCCGTGGCGGCGGAGCATTGGGAGGTTACCTTTGGGTAAAGTGATCGTGGTGGGCATCGGCCCCGGCAGCTATGAGGATATGACGATCCGCGCCGACCGCGCGCTGCAATCGTGCGACGCCATCGTTGGCTACGGAGTTTATGTTGGCCTTGTGAAGGAGCGCTATCCGGACAAGGCGTTTTATGAAACGCCCATGACGCAGGAGGCAAAGCGCTGCGCGCTTGCGCTCAAATTTGCGCGCGCGGGCAAGACCGCGGCCATGGTCTGCTCGGGCGACAGCGGCATTTACGGCATGGCGGCGCTCGTGTACGAGCTGCGCGGCGAGAGCGAAGAGCCTGAGATCGAGGTCGTCCCCGGCCTGACGGCGGCGTGCAGCGCCGCGGCGCTTTTGGGCGCGCCGCTGACGCACGACTTTGCCGTCATCAGCCTGAGCGATCGCCTGACGCCGTGGGAGACCATCGAAAAGCGCCTGACGCACGCGGCAAAGGCCGACCTGACCATCGCCCTTTACAATCCCGCGAGCCGTTCGCGGCCCGCACATTTGAAGCGTGCGTGTGATATCCTGCTGCGCGACCTGCCGGACAGCCGCCTCTGCGGCATCGCGCGCAACATCGGCCGCGCGGGGGAAAGCTGGCGCACCCTGACGCTCGGGGAGCTCAGAGAGGCAGAGGTCGATATGTTCTGCACGGTGATCGTCGGCAACGTATCAACGAAGGAAATTGCGGGGCGGCTCATCACGCCGCGAGGGTACAAAAATGTGTAAGATCTGCATTTTCGCAGGCACGACGGAGGCGCGCCGACTCGTGGAGCTTTTGAGCACCCAGCCGGTCTCCGTCACGGCCTGCGTAGCAACGGAATACGGTGAAACGCTCCTGCCCGAAGGGGGCAACGTGACGGTGCGCTCGGGGCGTATCCCGGTGGACGGGATCATTCAAATGCTCTCCGACACGAAATTTGATTTGGTGATCGACGCGACGCACCCCTACGCGGTATCGATCACCGAGAGCGTTGCGCGCGCCTGCGCGGAGACAGGGACAGAATATCTGCGCCTTCTGCGCGAGGAGTCTGACAAGGTATCTGACTTTACTTGCGTGTTGAATGCGGAAGCAGCAGCGCTGTTCCTGTCGAAGACGGACGGAAATATCCTGCTGACGACCGGCAGCAAGGATCTGAAAACGTATAGCAAGGTAAAAGACTTTACAGATAGAGTCTATGCGCGCGTGCTGCCGCTGGACGCGTCGCTTGCGCTCTGTCGCGAGGCGGGCGTGCAGCCGTCGCACATTTTAGCGATGCAGGGGCCGTTTTCCGAGGAGATGGACACGGCCATGCTGCGCGCCGTGTCGGCTAAGTGGCTCGTGACGAAGGACGGCGGCGAGGCGGGCGGCTTTGCCGCCAAGGTCGCCGCGGCGCGAAAGGCCGGGGCAAATGTGCTCGTGATCGGACGGCCAAAGCAGCGGGAGGGGAAGTCCTTTTCGCAGGTGTTGGACAGCTTGGAGTGCCGCTTTGGTTTCCGATTTGCGCAGAGTGTGAAGATCGTCGGTATCGGGCCGGGCAGCAGGGATGCGATGACGCAGGAGGCGCGCCGCGCGATCGAAGAGGCGGACTGCCTCATCGGCGCGAGACGCATGCTGGATGCCGCCGCGCGCGGCGGACAGAAGACTTATGCCGCCATCGCACCACAGGAGATCGCGGACTTCATTCACGCGCACTGTGAATACCGGCAAAGTGCGGTCGTGATGTCGGGCGACACGGGCTTTTTCAGCGGCACGAGGAAGCTGCTGCCGCTGCTTTCTGACTGCGAGGTCAGCGTGCTGCCGGGCCTGAGTTCGCTTTCCTACCTCTGTGCAAAGCTGCAAACGTCCTATGAGGACGTTCATGTCGTCAGCCTGCATGGCCGCGCGCACGACATCACGGCAGACGTGCGCGCGCACGCGCGCGTTTTCGCGCTCGTCGGCGGCGAGAATGGCGTGAACCGCCTGTGCCGAACGCTGGCGGAAAACGGCCTCGGCACCGTGACGGTGAGCGTCGGCGAACAGCTGAGCTACGAGGATGAGACCATTACCACCGGCATGGCGGAGGAGCTGCAAAGTAAGGCCTTTGCGCCCTTGAGCGCCGTGCTGATCGAAAACGACCATCCCGATGCCATCGTGACGCACGGACTGCTGGACGAGGCGTTTTTGCGAGGCGCGGGCGAGGGCGGCGTTGTGCCGATGACCAAGAGCGAGGTGCGCGCCGTCGCGCTCTCGAAGCTCCGCCTGACCGAGTGCGCCGTCTGCTATGATATCGGCGCGGGAACGGGTTCGGTCGCCATCGAGATGGCGCTTCAGGCGAAGCACGGTCATGTCTACGCCGTTGAGCGCAGAGACGACGCGGTCGAGCTGTTGAAAAAGAATCAAGCGGCGTTCCATGTGGAGAACCTGACGGTCGTTTCCGGCACTGCGCCGGAGGCGTGCCGCGATCTGCCTGCACCGACGCACGTCTTTATTGGCGGCAGCGCGGGCAACCTGCGTGATATTCTGTCGATGCTGCTTGCCAAAAATCCGCACGTCCGCATCGTGGCGACGGCCGTCTCGCTTGAGAGCATCGCCGAGCTGACGGCGTGCATGAAGGATTTTGCCTTTACCGAGGCGGAGGCCGTCTCTGTCCAGATCGCCCGCGGCAAAAAGGCGGGGCCGTATCACCTGATGACGGGGCAGAACCCCGTGTATATCTTCACGATGCAGTCGGAGGAGAAACCATGATTTGCCTCGTTTTGCCGCTTCTCATCGGCTTTGGCATCGACTGCGTTCTGGGCGATCCGCACAGCCTGCCGCATCCGGTCGTGCTGATCGGGAAGACGATCAGCGCGCTGGAGTGCGTCCTGCGGAGAATTTTCGCCAAAACGCCGCGCGGTGAGCGCGCGGCGGGCGCGGTGCTGTGGGGGATCGTCGCATTTCTTGCGACGGCGGTGCCCGCGCTGCTTCTGTGTTTGTGCGGCAGGGTGAGTCCGTGGCTGCGCCTCGCGGTCGAGAGCGTCATGTGCTGGCAGATCTTGGCGGCAAAGTCGCTGCGGGATGAGAGCATGAAGGTGTATCACGAACTCGAGCACGGCAGCATCGAATCCGCGCGCCGCGCCGTTTCGATGATCGTGGGACGCGACACGGCGGCGCTCGACGATGCGGGCGTGACGCGCGCCGCGGTCGAGACCGTGGCGGAGAACACGTCAGACGGCGTGGTCGCACCGCTGCTGTACCTTGCCATCGGCGGCGCGCCGCTGGGCTTTTTCTACAAGGCTGTGAATACGATGGACTCGATGCTCGGCTACGTCGAGCCGCCGTATAAGGACATCGGCCTTATGCCTGCGAAGGCGGATGATATTGCGAACTATCTGCCTGCGCGCATCTCTGCATTGCTGATGCTCGCGGCGGGCGGACTTCTGCGCATGGACGTGAAAAACGGCTGGAAGATATTCCGCCGCGACCGCTACAAGCACGCGAGCCCGAACTCCGCGCAGACGGAGTCGGTCTGCGCGGGACTTTTGGATGTGCGCCTCGCGGGCGACGCGTGGTATCACGGCGTGCTGCACAAAAAGGAGTACATCGGCGACGCACTGCGGAAGATCGAGCATGAGGATATCCCGCGCGCCTGTCGGCTGATGTACGGCACGACGCTGCTGGCGCTGCTGCTTGGCTGCGCGGTCCGGCTGCTGATTTTTTCGCTGTGAGGGAAGAGAATGCTTTATCAAACGGAAAACCGCCACGGCGGAGATATCTACAGCGGCATTGCGCTCGACTTTTCGGCGAATGTGAGCCCGCTCGGCACGCCGAGAAGTGTGACCGACGCGATCGAACGCGCGCTGCCCGAGCTCTACCGCTACCCAGACCCCTACTGCCGGACACTCGTACAGACGATCTCGGAATATGAGGGGGTGCCGAAGAACTTTGTCCTCTGCGGCAATGGTGCGTCCGAGCTGATCTATGCCTATTGCGGGGCCGTGCGGCCCAAGCGCGCGATGGAGCTCGCACCGACGTTTTCGGAGTATTCGCTCGCCTTGCGGCGGACAGGCTGTGAGGTCGTGCGCTTTGCGCTCAAGCAAGAGGAAAACTTTGACTTACGGAAGGACTTTTTGCCGATCCTTGCGCGCGAAAAGATCGACGCGCTGTTCCTCTGCAACCCGAACAACCCGACGGGACGGCTCATTGCGGACGATTTGCTGGAAGAAATTCTGCGCATCTGCCGCGAGAAAAATATCGCACTTTTTGTCGACGAGTGCTTTTTGAGCCTGTCGGACGGCGGCGTTGATCTGACGCCGTCCCTATCTGACTTCCCGCAGCTTTTTATCCTCAAGGCCTTTACGAAGAGCTTTGGCATGGCGGGGCTGCGGCTGGGATATGGCCTGAGCGCGGACGAGGCATTGCTGCGGAAGATGTCGGCGGCGGTGCCGCCGTGGAATGTCTCGACGCTTGCACAGGCGGCGGGCGTCGCTGCGCTGGGCGATGCGGAGCTTTTAGAGAGAAACCGCGCGATCATCCGCGCGGAGCGCCCGTGGCTCGAGGAAAAACTGAGGAAATTCGGCTTTTGGGTGTGCCCATCGCAGGTGAATTACATCTTATTCCGTGGCGATGTGGGCTTGACGGAACAGCTGCGAGCGCGCGGCGTTGCGATCCGCGACTGCGCAAATTTCGAGGGCCTGACATCCGGCTGGTATCGCGTCGCGGTCCGGCAGTACGAGGAAAACGAACAGCTTATCGCGGCAATCAGAAGCGTGGGAAAGGAGTGAGCGCATGGCAAAAACTATCATGATCCAGGGGACGATGTCCAACGCGGGCAAGAGTCTGCTGGCCGCGGGGCTCTGCCGCGTTTTGAAGCAGGACGGCTATCGCGTTGCCCCGTTCAAGAGCCAGAATATGGCGCTCAACTCGTTCATCACGAAAGATGGCGGCGAGATGGGGCGCGCGCAGGTGGTGCAGGCTGAGGCCGCGGGCATCGAGCCGGATGTGCGCATGAATCCGATTTTACTGAAGCCGACGACGGACGTCGGCAGTCAGGTCATCGTGAACGGACGCGTACAGGGCAATATGCCCGCGATGGAATACTATCGCAGAAAGCGCGACTTTATCCCCGCGGTGATGGAGGCCTATGAGAGCTTGGCACGCGAGTACGACATCATCGTCATCGAGGGCGCGGGCAGCCCCGCGGAAATCAATTTGCAGGAAAACGACATCGTCAACATGGGTCTTGCCCGCATGGTGGATGCGCCGGTGCTGCTGGTGGGCGACATCGACCGCGGCGGCGTGTTCGCCCAGCTCTACGGCACGGTCGCGCTGCAAAGTGAAGAGGACAGAAGGCGCATCAAGGGCGTTGTTGTCAACAAATTCCGCGGTGACCGCGCCATTCTGGAACCGGGGCTCAAAACGCTTGAGGAGCTTTGCGGCGTACCCGTGGCGGGCGTTGTGCCATATCTCCATGTCGACATCGACGACGAGGATAGCTTGAGCGAACGCTTCGGGCGGGATAAGGAGCCGCGGCTCATCGACATTGCGGTCATCCGCCTGCCGCGCATTTCGAACTTTACGGATTTTTCGCCGTTTGAGCGCTACGAGAATGTCTCGCTCCGCTATGTGGAGCGGGCGCGGGACCTGCGCGCGCCGGATATGATTGTGATTCCCGGTACGAAGAGTACGATCGCCGATCTCCAATGGCTCCGCCAGAGCGGGCTGGAGGCGTCGATCCAAAAGGCTGCGAGCGGCGGCACGCTGGTTTTCGGCGTCTGCGGCGGCTATCAGATGCTGGGGCGGCACATTTCCGACCCCGAACAGGTCGAGGCCGCGGGCGTGACGGAGATCGACGGAATGGGCCTTCTGCCGCTCGAAACAGTATTTCAGGGCGAAAAGGTGCAGACGCAGACAAACGGCGTCTTCTCCGGCGTCGCGGGATTGCTCTCTGAGCTGAACGGCAAGCGCTACGCGGGCTACGAGATCCACATGGGCCGCAGCGAAGAAGCGCGCGGCGCGCTCATCAGCGTGGGCAATGTCTACGGCAGCTATGTCCACGGTGTTTTCGATGAACAAGAGGTCGCCGACACGGTCTTAAAGGCGCTGTGCGCGAAAAAGGGCGTTTCCTTTGAATCGCTCGGCACCTTTGACGCGAGGGCCTACAAGGAGCGGCAGTATGATCTGCTGGCAGACGCGGTGCGCGCGGGGCTCGATATGCCGCTCATCTACCGCATTTTGAATCAGGAGGTGTGAGCATGCAGGGACTGATTCATCTGTACTTCGGCGACGGCAAGGGCAAGACGACCGCGGCGGTCGGACTGAGCGTCCGCGCGGCGGGCGCTGGAAAGCGCGTGCTGTTTGCGCAGTTTTTGAAGGACGGCAGCTCGTCGGAACTAAACGTCCTGCGCGCGCTGCAAAATGTTGAGGTCGCGTGCTGCGAGCAGAACTTCGGCTTTTTCAAGGCGATGGACGGGCAGACGAAAGCGACGGCGCAAAAGGCCTATTCCGCGCTGCTGGAAGACGTGATGCGAAAGAGCGCGGACGGCGTTGATCTGTTCGTGCTCGACGAGGCGGTCGCCGCCTGCAACCACGGCTTGATCGAAGAGGCAACGCTGATCGACTTTCTGCGCGGTAGACCAAAAGCGCTTGAAGTCGTGCTGACGGGGCGAGATCCGTCGCAGCATTTGCTGGACGCCGCCGACTATGTGACGGAGATGCGCAAGCGCAAGCACCCGTTTGACCGAGGAATCGCGGCGCGGCGCGGCGTCGAATTTTAAGGAGGGGAGAGCCATGCAGAAGGAATTGGACGCGCTTGTGCGCGAAGTTTTGCCGCTTGATCGCAGCGCGATGACGGCGGCGGAAGCGTATCAGGCGCGGCTTGCCAAGCCGCCGGGCAGCCTCGGACGGCTTGAAGAGATCTCCATCCAGCTTGCGGGGATCACAGGGCGGGTGCACAATGCGCTCAATAAAAAGCAGCTGCTCGTCTTCGCTGCGGACAACGGCGTGGTGGCCGAGGGCGTTTCCAGCGCGCCGCAGTCCGTGACGAAGCAGCAGACCATCAACCTGATGCGGGGCAAGACGGGAGCTGCGGTGCTGGCAAAGCACTTTGGCTGCGGCTTGACCGTGTGCGATGTCGGCGTGAATGCCGATATTTACGAGAGCGCCGTTTTGAACCGCAAGATCGCCTACGGCACGCAAAATATCTGCACCGGCCCCGCGATGACGCGGGAGCAAACCTTACAGGCCATCCTGACCGGCGCGGAGATCGCGAGGACGGTCGACGCGGACGTGATCGGTGTCGGCGAAATGGGCATCGGCAACACGACGACCTCTTCGGCGGTGCTGGCCGTGCTGCTGGGAGCGGACGTCGAGGCCGTGACGGGCCGCGGCGGCGGTATCACGGAGGAGAGCTTTCGCAAAAAGAAAGCGGTCATCCGCACCGCCATTGAGGTAAATCGGCCGGACAGGGACGACCTTGTCGGCGTCCTTTCCAAGGTCGGCGGCTTTGACCTCGCGGCGATGTGCGGCGCATTTTTGGGCGCGGCGGCGGCACGCCGACCGGCGGTCATCGACGGCCTCATTTCCGCCGCGGCGGCGCTGTGCGCCGTCAGGCTGTGCCCGAATGTGCGCGGCTACCTGGTGCCGAGCCACGCCTCGTTTGAGATCGGCTACCGCCTCGCGATGGAGGCGATGGACCTGCGCCCGCTGTTTGACCTCGGCATGCGATTGGGCGAGGGAAGCGGCTGTCCGCTCGCCTTTCAGGTGCTCGACGCTGCGTGCGCTGTCATCAACGACATGGCGACCTTTGACGAGGCGGGCATCAACGACGACTATCTGGACGAAATTCGCCGGGGCGACCAGTTCACGCCCTGAGAGAAGGGAACGCGCATGGGAACGCTGATCATGATCTCCGGTGCAAACGGCAGCGGCAAGAGCCGTTATGCCGAGCGCATCGTCGCGCGCACGACAGGCGAGCGCTATTACATCGCCACGATGCGCCCCTGCTCGGAGGAAAATTTGCAGCGCATCGAAAAGCACCGCGAGCAGCGAAAGGACCTGCAATTTACGACGCTCGAATGCCCATATCAGGTCGGCGCGGCGGCGGTCGAAAGGGACGGCGTCGTGCTGCTTGAGGATGTGTCGAATCTGCTGGCAAACGCGATGTTCGAGCGCGGCGGGGATGAAGCAAGCGTGTACGCGGACATCGAAGCGCTGTGCTCGCGCTGTCGTCTGCTCGTCGCGGTGACGATCACAGGCCTGCGCGCCGACGGCTACGACGGCGAGACGGCGGCTTACATCCGCGCGCTGAACGGCCTGAATCAAAGACTGTACGACCGCGCCGCGGCGGCGGTCGCAATGAAAGACGGCGCGCCGTTTGCCGAAAAGGGAGACCTCGATGAGATTATTTGAATCGCTTTTGATCGCGCTGTCGACGTACAGCGCGGTGCCCGTTCCGCAGCTTGATTGGAACGAAAAAAATATGCGCTACGCGATCTGCTTTTTCCCCGCGGTGGGTGTTCTCTGCGGCGCGGCGCTCTGGCTGTGGGCTGTACTTGCGCAGGCGACGGGCATGAGCGGCGTGCTGTTCGCGGCAATCGCGGCATGCCTGCCGATTCTGGTGACGGGCGGCATCCACATGGACGGTTATCTCGACACGGTGGATGCACTCTCATCGCACCAGACGCGCGAGAAAAAGCTCGCGATCATGAAGGATGCCAACTGCGGCGCGTTCACGGTTATTTACGGCGGCGTGTACCTGCTCGCCTACGCGGGCTTTGCCTACGAGGTGTTCGCCGCGGGGCATGTTTTGCTGATTTGCCCGCTGTTCGTGCTCTCTCGTGCGCTGTCGGGCCTGTGCGCGGTGAATCTGCCGAACGCGCGGAAGTCCGGCATGCTCTGCGCCTTCACAAGCGGCGTCCAGCGCCGCACGGCGACAGTCGCGCTCGCGCTTGCCGGCCTTACCGCAGTTGCGACGATGGTTTGGATGTCTCCCGCAGTCGGCGGAATGGCGGCGGCGTTTGCGGTGCTTTCCGCGCTCAAGTATCGCAGATTCGCGCTGGCACAGTTTGGCGGCGTGACAGGGGACACGTCGGGCTTCTTTTTGCAGCTCTGCGAGCTCTGCGGCCTGATCGGCATTTGGATCGGAGGGCTGCTGTGATTGAGCTTCTTTTCATCCGCCACGGCGCGACGGCGGGGAATCTCCGCCGCCGCTACATCGGCCGCACGGACGAGCCGCTGTGCGAGGCGGGCGTCGCGCAGGTCAAAGCGCTGCAAAAGCGGGGACTTTCAGTCGATCGGCTTTTTGTCAGCCCCATGCTGCGCACGCGGCAGACGGCGGAACTGCTGTTCCCGCAGATGCCCTATACCGTCGTGGACGGCTTGATTGAGACGGATTTTGGCCGCTTTGAGGGGAAGTCCGCCGACAAGCTTTCGGGCGACCCCGCCTATCAGGCGTGGGTCGACGCGATGTGCCTGACGCCCATCCCAGACGGCGAGAGCGTGGCGGATTTCAAAATACGCTGCTGCGAGGCGTTTGCGGAGACGATCAAAAATGTGCCGGACGGCTCGCGCGTGGGATTTGTCGTCCACGGCGGCGTCATCATGGCGATCATGGAGGCCTATGCGCGTCCGAAGAAGGACTTTTATGCCTACCACATCGGAAACGGCGAATGCCTTGCCTGCACGTATGACGGGCACATCCTGACCGTCAAAAGCGGCGGCTGAACAGCTGCGGCATATTCTATTAGAGTGAAAAATCACCGGCCAACGCCGAAACTGCGTTGACCGGTGATTTTGCATTTCAATAGGAGAATCCAGGATATTTTTTGCGACAGTGCCGATATAAGTGTCCCGCCGCTTTTTATGTACAGACAGATTTTATATTATAAGCGCAAGGTCTGCCTGCGGTGAATGAGCGCGGTTGCATGATGCGAGACGCAAAAAAACGGGGACGCCTCCTTTGAAAAGAGGGCGTCCCCATTTTTTGCTTTTGCCGAGTTTTTATCGCGCCGCGTCGTCAGAACGACACGACTTCCTGCGCGGGCTTCGACGTGGTGGTGATGCGCTCGACGTACAGCACGGGGCCCTCGCCCTCGTAGGCGTCGAGGTGCTCCTTTTTGACCGTGGCAGTGATATCGACCCAGTCGCGATTCTTGTAGGCCTTCAGGCTGTCGCCCTTGGCGACGATGCCGACGAACTGGATGTCGTTTTCGCAGCAGGTCATCACGAAGCGGCCGGGGCAGTGGATGCCCGGGAACTTCTTCGAGTGGCACATGATGAGCTTCATGTGGACCTTTTTGCCATCCCAGCGGTCGGGATGGTCCATCGCGTCGACGTACCACACGCCGTAGTCGTCGTCGGGAATGTCGATGAGGTCGGGCGTCATGTCGAACGGGCACTCGTCGCCGGTCAGGTAGTCCTCGCTGTTGCCGTCGTTGTCCTCAAGGTAGATGTCCGCGCGGCGGTTGACCATGCGCAGATTGCGCGCGCGCAGGCTCTCTTTGAGCTTGTCGTCGCAGCGGTTGAAGACGATCATGTCCGCGTTCGTGATCTTTTCCATCATGAGCTGACCCATGTTCTTGACGAACAGCTCGAATGTCGGCGCCTGCACGAAGGTCATGATCTGATAGAGCACCCAGTTGGCAGGCAGCACCTCGCGGTAGAGCTTTTCCATCTGCCACATGCCGTTGTACTCAATGAGTACCTGCTTGGGGCGGTGCTTCTTTTCAAGCTCCTTGCAGAAAGCGAGCGTCAGCTCCTCTTCGTCGTCTACCGTGACAACGGTGACGTTGTCGAGCGCCTTCTTCTCGTATTCTTCGTCGCCCTCTTCGCAGCAGATCAGAAGCGTCCTGTCCTCGCGGGCGAAGCCGTCTTCTAAAATGCCGTTGATAAAGCTCGTTTTGCCGGAATCGAGGAATCCGGCGACCAGATAAACAGGAATATCCATGAATTACACTCCAAACAGTTCTGCAAGGCCGTCTTCCTTGAGCTCCGCGCCGATAACGCACAGACGGCCCGTATAGTCGGGATGGCCCGCGCGGACCTCATGCTCTTCGGGCACGTAGTCGAATTCGAGCCAGCCCTCCTCGCCGTTCACGATGCCCTTGGCACGCAGGATGTGGCCGTAGTCGCCGCTGTCCAGTTTGTGGAGCATGTCCTCAAGAGCTTCCTTGCTGAACTTCTTCGGCGTCTCCTTGCCCCAGGAGGAGAAGACGTCGTCGGCGTGGTGATGATGGTGATGGTGGCACTCGCACTCGGGATCGTCGCACTCCTCACCGTCGTGGTGATGGTGGTGATGCTCGTGCTCGTCGTGCTCGTCATGGTCATGGTCGTGATGATGCCCATGCTCATGTTCGTGGTCGTGCTCGTCATGTTCATCGTGATCGTGATGATGGTGATGCTCATGCTCATGCTCGTGCTCGGCCTCTTCGATCTCGTGCTCGCGGCGCATCTTTTCAAGAAGCTCGTCGCTGAGCGACACCTTTTCGATGGCGGAGAGGATGGTCTTGCCGTCCAGCTCGTCCCACGGAGTCGTCAGAATGGCGGCGTCGGGGTTCTTCTCGCGCAGCATCGCGGCGGCAGCCTCGAGCTTTTCCTGCGAGAGCTTCTGCGTGCGGGAAAGAATGATCGTGCCGGCGGCCTCGATCTGGTTGTTGTAGAACTCACCGAAGTTCTTCATATAGACCTTGACCTTGCTGGCGTCGGCCACGGTGACATAGCTGTTGAGCTTGAGCTCGCCCGGGCACTCGTCGACGGTGCGCTCGACGGCGACGATGACGTCAGAGAGCTTGCCGACGCCGCTCGGCTCAATGAGGATGCGGTCGGGGTGGAACTGCGCCACGACCTCTTTGAGCGCCTTGTTGAAGTCACCGACGAGGGAGCAGCAGATGCAGCCCGCGGACATCTCGGAGATCTCGATGCCGGACTCCTTCAGAAAGCCGCCGTCGATGTTGATCTCGCCGAATTCGTTCTCGATTAGCACGAGCTTTTCGCCGCTGTAGGCTTCCGCGATCAGCTTTTTGATGAGCGTGGTCTTGCCGGCGCCCAGAAAGCCGGAGAAAATGTCAATTTTCGTCATAAGAAATACGCTTCCTTCTTTTTTATTGATTTCCAAACCTACATTATAAGCAGAATTTGTGAACGATTCAAGTCTTTTTCCGCGCAAAATGCGCCTTTTTCCCGCTCACAGGCCCATACCGGGCAGCGGCACACGATGATCTAAGATCACGTGTCCGAAGCAGATAAAGCGCTTTCCGCTCTCAGGGCTGCAGACGACGTCCGCGCTGCGGTCCCGCCCCAGAGAAAAGAGGTACGAAACGCCGAGCGGGTCGCGGTAATACTGCTTGCAGAGCATGTCGCCCCCGACGCAGAAGATGCCCACGTCGCCCGCATGCAGCGGGTCGTGATTGAGGTAGGCGACGCTGCCGCTGTGCAGCACGGGTTCTAAACTGTCGTCGCGGATGCGCACGGCGAATTCCGCTCCCGGCGGCACATCGCCGTGGTCGACGATGTAGTCAAAATCCTCGCCTGGCACGGGGGCGGCGTAGCCCGCTGCCTCGATCGAGCGGTAGAGCGGGATGCGGCGCGGCGCGCTCGCCTCCTCCCGCCCTGTATGCATCGTGCACAGGGCGCTGACGAGGCTGCCTACCGTCTCGCGCTCGAGCGGCGAGAGCGAGCGGCACTTTTCGATCAACTCCTGCTCTGCGCGCGAGCAGACGAAGCTGCCTGAGCGGAACGAATCGCGGTAAAGGTAGTTCGGGTCGATCTCAAGCGCATCGAACAGCCGGAGCAGCACCTCCTCCTTCGGCGAGCTGACGCCGTTTTCATAGTTGCTGATGGCAGAGGGCGAAACGCCAAGCTCCTCCGCCAGTGCCGCGCGCGAGAGATGAAGCTCCTCACGCCGCAGACGCATTTGTTTGCCAAAACTCATCAAGATTCCCCCAGAAAACGCAAGTTGCGACAAGATTTGACTGTATTCTATCGCAGAATCTTGTATCTGTCAATCAATTATAACAAGAAACTTGTAATTTTATTCTTGACATAGCAAGGTTCTTGTGATATCTTGATTTTGCTAACAAGTTCTTTGTACTTGATGGCGTGCCGCGGCGAGCGTTCTCCTCAGTTTGCCCGCGGCGCACGCCGCCGATACCGGTACGGCGGCTGATCCCCGCAGCAGAAAAAGAAAACGCGCCGCCCTGAAAAGGACGGACGCGAAAAAATAGAGAGAAAGAAAATATCGAGCCAGCCTAAGGGCAGCTCGATATTTTTCGTTTCATGCAACAAAAAAGAACGAGCTGACTTTCATCAACTCGTTCTTGGTGGGGGAAGGTGGATTCGAACCACCGAAGTCACTGACAACAGATTTACAGTCTGCCCCCTTTGGCCACTCGGGAATTCCCCCATATGAAATTGTTTGCTTGTCGGTGGAGCTGGTAGACGGATTCGAACCCCCGACCTGCTGATTACAAATCAGCTGCT
>ERZ773188.1116-NODE-1116-length-31686-cov-6.695457_pt1 | contig 31686 bp, 31 predicted proteins | sample MGYA00581011_ERZ773188 | MGnify/ENA primary metagenome ERZ773188 (study PRJEB29015, sample SAMEA2737798) | human gut metagenome | biome: human gut; feature: human-associated habitat; material: faeces | place: China | collected 2012 ...
GCATTTTCGTTGGCGTTGCTGTCGGTGCGCTGCTTGGACTCGCCGTTGGCGTTGCTGTCGGTGCAGTGCTTGGACTCGCTGTTGGCTTCACTATTGGTGCGGCACTCGGGCTCGGAGTTGTTGTCCGTGCAGGTGTCGGCAGTGGCGCTGCACTTGGCATTTTCGTTGGCGTTGCTGTCGGTGCGCTGCTTGGACTCGCCGTTGGCGTTGCAGTCGGCGCTGTCGTTGGTTTCACTGTCGGCACCATCGTTGGTTTCACCGTTGGAGCTATAGTCGGTTTTGCCGTCACATCCATAGTCGGACTAACATTGGTCGTCTCTGATGGTTGTACTATTGCGGTTGGCTTCGGTGTCACTACCCGCACCGGAGTGGCAACAGGCATTGGTTTTGGTCTCCTAATAACTATCTTTTTCGGCAATACTCGAACGTGACAAACCAATTTCTTTTTGCCTACTTTTGCAACAATTTTTGTTATTCCTATCCTTTTCGCCCTTACCAGTCCTTTTTTACTGACTGTCGCTATTTTTTTCTTACTGGATTTCCACTTTACCTTCTGCTTTTTCTTTAAATTTTTCACTTTGAGCTGTTTTTTGGCCCCGGCGCACAAAGTTATCGTTTTTTTGTTGAGCTTTGGCGCCTTTGCTGCCTCGGCGAGCATAACCGATGATGTGGAAGTTACCACTAATGCCGCCGCCAGCACGCCGCACCAAGCTCTTGTGCATGATTTCTTTTTCACTTCTTTCTCCTTCCTCCAACTATCTGTCAACAGTTACATTTAATACCTCACTCTTCTTTAATAATATCCGCAAAAGTCGCCCCGGATGCCTTCGCTAAATCCTCCGGCTGCAGAAGAATCTGTACGCCTCTTCTTCCTCCGCTCACAGCAATCTTGTCCTGCTGTTTTGCACTCTCATGAATCACTGTTGTATACTGCTTTTTCATACCGATCGGAGTACATCCTCCGCGAATATAACCGGTCACTTTGTTGATCTCTTTGACCGGCACCATTTCCACATGCTTTTCACCAACTGCACGTGCCGCCTTTTTCATATCAAGCTCACGATGCACCGGTATTGCATATACATAATAGTTGCCGCTCTTGCCCAATGTAACTAAAGTCTTAAATGTCATTTCGTAATCCTGCCCAAGTTTGTCAGCGACATCCATTCCGTCAACAAATTCTTCACATTCATAATTCATCAACTCATACGGAATCTTTTGCCGATCCAACATTCTCATCGCATTGGTTTTTACTTCTTTACCCATGATGTCATCCTCTTTTACTTAAATTAATTTTACCTTATCGATAAGATCAATAACAAGGTTTGGATAATACACTGTTCCGTCATTATATGCACCGGCGCCCAGGCCCATAACAGCGTAATCTCCACTCCATAATAATGCTCTGGCACCACTGCTCTCGATCATACTGTTAGCAAATCCGATAGCATCCATGTTGCCGATCAAAACACGCTCTCCCCATGCGCCAGGTGCTATCCCTGCGGCACGGATCGACGATCTAATATCACTACTGGATCTTGATGCATCACTTGCATCAATAATTCCTGCTGAAACAATCTCGCTGCTATAAGATTTGGCTGCTGCGCTAAGCTTCGTATTAATACGGAATGCGCTTTGTCCCTGATTTACCAAATATGCATTCAAAAGTTCTCCGCTTTCGGTTGCCATTGCGGTCTGCACCTCTGCCGGATAATTTAACTGCAATGTCGTTTCACTGACCTTTGTCATATCATCCACCAAAAAGCTGTCGCTAAATGCCTGAATACAATATACCTGGTTGCTTCCGAGTGCATCCACAAATGCGATAACTTCCGTTCCCTTGATCGTCTTTGTATATGCACCGGCTGCACTGCCTGCCAAATACCAGTCAACGCTGGTCCAGCCATTCGATGCTAATGTACTCGCCGGCGTTCCATAAGATACCTCGCCTGCATAAGACATTCCCTGCGCAATTGCTGTAATTCCGATCACTTCATCATTTGACAAATACGCCAAAATATAAGTGCTATATTTCTGATCATATTGGTTGCCGCTCAGGCTGGAATTATTGCCATTCTCACGAAATGCGATCACATCAAATCCCTGTGGAGATTTTTCTTCACGTTTCACGTCAGTCGACTTACTTGCCAGTGCATTATTAAACGCTGTCTTTGTCATTCCAACCGAAAGCTGTCTGTTTCCTACCGTCAGTCCTGATGAACTTGGTGTTGCTGTTGGCGTCACTGACGGCGTTTTGCTTGGAGCTGACGTTGGGGTACCGGTTGGCGCATTCGTTGGTGCCGGTGTCGGAGTACCGGTAGTGCCACTCGTTGGTGCCGGCGTCGGAGTACTGGTAGTCCCACTCGTTGGTGTCGCACTTGGTGCTGCACTTGCAGATGGCTCCGGTGTCTTCTGTGCCGCTCCCTGTACTATGATCTTATCCGAATTCAAATAATATACGGTTTCTGTCATATTATCAACCAAACGCACATAAATCGTATTTACCGTACCTGTCTGCAAAGTAAAAGACTGATCATTTCTAGGATGATTTTTCCAAAAACCTTGTCCAAACTCTTCTCCTTCGTGACTTTTCAGTTCATCCAAAGACATCTCTCTACCGTAAGTATTCGTATAATACAAAGAGCCGTCAAAAATATCTGTGTAACCAATTCGGATCGTTGCCGCTTCGGTTACTGTTACATCCTTCAACGGTCTGTGGTATGCATTCCACGTCGTTGCAACATTATCATTCAAAATAATCTTCGCTGTCGTTGGGTCTCCCTCTTCTGAAGGTTGCGTTGTCTGCGAAGGATTATCGGACACCTGTGGATTCTTGCTTGGTAAAGTTCCCGGCTTAGCAGTTACTTTTGCCACAGCTTTTGGCTTAGACGTAATTTTCGCCTTTTTCTTTGCCTTGACAACAACTTTACAGGTATACTTCTTTTTGCCGATTTTGGCAACAATTTTAGCTGTTCCTTTTTTCTTTGCTTTGACAACACCCTTCTTAGTTACTGTCGCAATTTTTTTCTTCGAAGAAGACCACTTTACTTTCTTTTTGGTCCCTTTCACCTTCAATTTAGCCTTTTTACCAACAGTCAATACAAGCTTTTTCTTGTTTAGCTTGACCTTTGCCTTGGCATCAGTCTGCTGCCCCGGTACAAACACCGATGTGATCACTAACGCTCCGACAAGCACAAGGCTCATCCATTTCCTTCTCTCTTTTTTCATGCTATTTCCACATTCCTTTCTCTGCCCGCTGGCTTGTCAGTTTTTGCATTCGCCACAGGCACAACATTAAAATCACGGATTTCATCCCAGCCACTCTAAAATGCCACTCTCACATAATCTACAAAGTCAATGACCAAATATGTGTAAAACACATCGTCACCATTTTCAAAATATGCTGCACTTCCAAGCCCCATAACGCCAAGTCCCTCTTCATCACAAAGCTGCGCTCTTGCCGCCTGACTCTGCACAGCAGAATTTGCAAAACCAATGGCATCCATATTGTTGGCCATAATTCGCTCACCCCACTGTCCGCACTGTAAACCTGCGCCGACGATCGCCGATTTAATCTCAGAACTGCTTCTGGTTATGTCTGTCGCATCTGTTGCACCGGCTTTTGCCATCGTGTTGCTGTAGCTTTGTGCCACACCACTTAATTTTGAATTGATCGCAAGGGAACGCATTCCATAAAAAGTGAGATATGCATTGAGCAGCTCGCCACTCTCTGTTGCCATCGCCTTTACCACTGCATCGCTGTACGTACATGACGCATCCTGACTGGAAAGATTGGTCATTCCATCAATAGAATAGGCTTTATCAAACGCCTGTATACAGTAAGTCGTCTGGGTTCCATAATAATCTACAAACGCCAGCACATTCGCATTGGAAGTCTCTGTGGAATAGGCTCCTACTCCAACTACATCTCCTCTTGTTTCATACCAGTCTACCGATGACCAAGCACTTGACGATTCTAAAGCAGCTGCACCGGTTCCTGCTTTTACTAAAGAACCATATGCCATTGATTTACTGATACCACAAATACCTACGACCTTGCCGCTTTTCAGATACAGCAAAATATATGTACTAAATTTGTCATCGCGCGAAACGCTGGAGTTGTTACCGTTTGGTCGGAATGCAAGGACATCAAATCCCTGTGGAGATTTTTCCGAACGCAATATATCCGTCGAAAGTGAACCCAATACCGTGTGCACCTGTGCCAATGTCATACCAAGTGTCAGATTGCGTCCTCCAATCTGAAAAATATCCCCATTTAGTGCTACATTCTTACCTGGTGTACCGTTCACCTTCTGTGTACCGCCATTCGTTTTCGAACTGTTATTCTTACGGTTTGTGTTTTTATTGCTTTTTTTAGTGGAAGCTGCTTTTACCGTTACTTTGCACACATATTTTTTCTTGCCAACTTTAGCAGTGATCTTAGCAGTTCCTTTTTTCTTTGCCTTGACAACACCTTTTTTCGTAACGGTCGCTACCTTCTTTTTATTGCTGGACCATTTTACTTTTTTCTTGTTGTTCTTTAGCTTTAACGTAGTCTTTTTACCAACTTTTAAAACAACTTTCGTTTTGTTTAGCTTCACCTTCTTCTTGGCGGCAGCCGCAGCATCCATGCTCTGTGGCATTATCATTGCGGCAGCTAGTGCTAATGCTAATACACGCGCCCATGGCTGTCTTCTTTTTTTCATACGCTCCTCTTTTCCATGCCGATTGTACGACATTAATTTTCATTTCTATGTTACCTTTTATTATATGATATTCTTCTCTATTTCTCAACCGTTTTCGTACAGTATTTATGCGGTTTGTACGAATTTACATCTGACACATTTCTGCCATTTTGGGAACCCCATTGATAAGCAGCTCTAACTTCCGGTATGGAAAGTTTCCTATAATGCAAAAAACAGTTTTGATATTCTCGAATGAGAATACCAAAACTGCTTATCGTATTTACCTATTCTGCGTTCACTATGCATTGTTCAGGCACGAGCATTGCATCGCACTGTATTATTTACCTAGCGTGCTGACAAGATTAATTCTCGTCAGTGCCTTTTTAAGTGCTAATTCTGCGCGTACCATGTCTACCTGCTTCTCACCGCTTCCGATACGACGTTCTGCGCGGAGCTTTGCCTCTTCTGCTCGGTGCACATCGATCTCATCCGGCCACTCACAGGCTTCCGCGAGCACCGTAACCTTATTGCCGCGAATTTCCACAAATCCATCCAGCAAAGCCGCCTCACGTACTTTGCCTTCCTGATGGATCTTGACAACACCCGGTTCAACAATTGCCGTAAGTGGGATATGTCCCGCCAGCACACCGATCTCACCTTCTGTTGTCCGCATTTCAACCATGTCCACTTCCTCGTCAAAAAAGATTCGGGTCGGAGATATGATCTGCAAAGTAAATGTTTTGTCTGCCATATGACCCTCCTTTCTTATTTGGAAGCCATTCTGGCCACTACCTCGTCAATATTTCCGGCATTCAAGAAATAGCTCTCCGGAATATCATCGTGCTTACCATCCAAAATCTCTTGGAATCCACGAATCGTCTCACTAACCGGTACGTACTGTCCCGGCAGGCCTGTAAACTGCTCTGCTACATGGAACGGCTGCGACAGGAAACGCTGCACTTTACGCGCTCTATTTACAACGATCTTGTCTTCTTCTGACAACTCGTCCATACCAAGAATTGCGATAATATCCTGCAATTCCTTGTATTTCTGCAAAATCTCCTGCACGCCACGAGCCACTTTATAGTGTTCCTCACCGACAATATGCGGATCGAGGATACGTGATGTTGACTCCAACGGATCTACTGCCGGATAAATACCAAGCTCGGAAATCGCACGCGAAAGTACAGTTGTTGCGTCCAAATGTGCGAATGTATTTGCCGGAGCCGGATCGGTCAAATCGTCCGCCGGCACATAAACCGCCTGTACTGATGTGATAGATCCTGTTTTCGTTGAGGTAATCCTCTCCTGCAATGCACCCATCTCCGTCTGCAGCGTTGGCTGATAACCTACGGCACTTGGCATACGTCCAAGCAACGCAGATACCTCTGATCCAGCCTGTGTGAAACGGAAAATATTATCAATAAACAATAAGACATCTTTTCCGGAACGATCACGGAAATTCTCTGCCATGGTAAGTCCTGTAAGACCTACTCGCATACGCGCTCCAGGTGGCTCGTTCATCTGACCGAATACCATCGTCGTTTTATCAATAACACCTGACTCGATCATTTCATAATACAAGTCATTTCCTTCACGGGTACGCTCACCTACACCGGTAAATACGGAATATCCACCGTGCTCCTGCGCGATATTTGTGATCAACTCCTGGATCAATACGGTTTTACCTACTCCGGCACCACCGAACAAACCAATCTTACCACCTTTCTGGTAAGGGCAAAGCAGATCAACGACCTTGATTCCAGTTTCCAAAATCTCTGTTTCTGTCGACTGCTCATCGAATGCCGGCGCTTTTCTGTGGATCGGGTCATATCTCACCCCTTCCGGTGCCGGTTTTTCATCAATTGGCTCACCTAACACATTAAAGATACGTCCCAATGTAGCTTCGCCTACCGGTACAGAAATCGGTGCGCCCGTTGCATGTGCTTCCATACCGCGAACCAAACCGTCGGTTGGTCCCATGGCAATACAACGAACTGTGTCATCACCCAAATGCTGTGCCACTTCCACTACGAGCTTTCCACCATCTTTCAACGGAACATTAATTGCCTCGTTAATCTCCGGCAGTTTGCCCTCTGGGAATTTAATATCGATAACGGCACTGACGATCTGCGTCAGCTTACCAACATTTAATTCTGCCATTTAATTTCTCCTTTTTATTTTGCTATGAAATCGCGGATGCTCCTGCGATAATCTCCGTCAATTCCTGTGTAATAGATGCCTGACGGGCTCTATTATATTTTAGCGACAAGTCACTGATCATCTCTTCCGCATTACTCGTTGCCGAATCCATTGCCTGCATACGTGCACCGTTTTCACTGGCATGTGACTCCACAAGTCCGCCAAAGATCAGGCTGTTCACGTACTTTGGAATAATCGCATTTAATGCTTCTTCCGGTGCCGGCTCATAATTCATCAACGTGATGCGATCGATCGGGTTCTCTTCTACGTCCTCCGCATCTGCTGTAATATCGGATGCGTTGATCGGAAGCAGTTTCATCATCGTAGGGATCTGTACCATCGTGTTCTTAAAGATCGTATAGATCAGATAAATCTCTCCGATCTCCCCCATCGTAAACTTGCTCAAAACTTCTTTGCCAATCTCCGATGCATCTGCATATAATGGTTCGTTGATCGCCTCCGAATAATCTCCGGCTATGGTGTAACCCTCACGCTCCACGCTGTCACGACCCTTTGTACCAACTGCATAGACCACTGTGTTCTCCGTAGTAAAACGTTCGTCTTTCGTCAACAGTTTCACTGCATTCGAGTTGTAACCACCTGCCAATCCGCGGTTCGATGTGATCAGGATCACTGCTTTTTTGTCAGACCGGCTTTTTTGCAAAAACGGATGGGACATTTCCCCGGACTTGGCGATCATCGCTGCCACAGCCTCATACATCGCATCAAAATAAGGTTTTGATACTTCTGCACCGACTTTTGCTTTCTGCAGCTTGACAGAGGAAACAAGTTTCATCGCTTTGGTAATCTGTCCGGTACTTTGGACACTTTCTTTACGCCGTTTGATATCTCTCATTGACGCCATTGTCTCTTACCTCCCCTCGAAACTATTTTTCAAACTCTGCTTTAAACTCCTCGATTGCCTGGATCAGTTTCTTCTCTGTGTCTTCCTTGATCTCTTTGTCCTCGCGAATGGAAGCAGGGACTTCCGGATATTTCGTATCGATATACTCAAACAATCCTTTTTCAAAGTCCATAATGTCATCTACTTCTACATCGATCAAGTACTTCTTGGTCGCCGCATAGATAATGATAACCTGATTTTCAACCGGCATCGGCTTGTACTGATCCTGTTTCAGGATCTCACGAATACGCTCGCCCTGTGCCAACTGCTCCTTCGTCTCAGGATCGAGATCCGAACTAAACTGTGAAAATGCCGCCAGCTCACGATACTGCGCAAGCTCGATACGGATCGGTCCGGAAATCTTCTTCATCGCTTTGATCTGTGCAGAACCTCCTACACGAGATACTGACAAACCGGCATTGACTGCAGGTCGGAAACCAGCATTAAACATCTCTGTTTCCAAATAGATCTGTCCATCTGTGATAGAAATAACATTTGTTGGAATATAAGCGGATACATCGCCTGCCTGCGTCTCAATGATCGGCAATGCCGTCAATGAACCACCGCCCAGCTTATCTGACAATCTCGCTGCACGCTCCAACAATCTGGAATGCAGATAGAATACATCTCCAGGGAATGCCTCACGTCCTGGCGGACGCTTAAGCAGCAAGGAAAGTGTACGATATGCCGCAGCATGTTTGGTTAAGTCATCATACACAACCAATACATCTTCGCCGTTCTCCATCCATTCCTCACCAATTGCACATCCGGAATATGGTGCAATATACTGAAGCGGTGCTAACTCACTCGCTGTTGCTGCAACGATCGTGGTATAATCCATCGCTCCATATTCTTCTAATTTTTTCACAAGGTTGGCAATCGTTGACGCTTTCTGTCCGATCGCTACGTAAATACATTTTACGCCCTGTCCTTTCTGATTAATGATCGTGTCGATCGCGATCGCGGTTTTACCGGTCTGGCGGTCACCAATGATCAACTCACGCTGTCCTCTTCCGATCGGTACCATGGAGTCAATCGCCTTAATACCTGTCTGAAGCGGTGTGTCTACGGATTTACGTGCGATAACACCGGATGCCACACGCTCGATCTGTCTGGACTTATCGGTTTTGATCGGTCCTTTGCCATCAATCGGCTGTCCCAGCGCATTCACTACACGTCCGAGCATGGCATCTCCAACCGGCACCTCAACAACATGGCCTGTCGTCTTTACGGTGTCGCCTTCATTGATGTTTTTATGATCACCCAAAAGAACCGCACCTACGTTATCTTCTTCCAAGTTCAATACCATGCCATATATCTCATTAGGAAATTCCAACAGTTCACCCTGCATCGCTTTCTCTAAGCCATGAATACGGGCAATTCCGTCGGCAACCTGTATTACAGTACCTATATCTGCTACTTCAAATTTGGTACTGTAGTTTTTAATCTGCTCTTTAATGACTGAGCTGATTTCCTCAGGTCTCAAATTCATGATACACTCGCACCTTCTTTCTGTTTATTCTAATTCGTCAACTGAACCTGCGACAACTCTTTTGCCATTCGATTCAGCTTTGATCTGATACTGCTGTCTACCACTCTGTCTCCGATACGGATCACCACGCCACCGATCAGGGATGCATCCACAGAATAGTTCATGATGAACTCCACATAAGATGTCGTGTTCAATAATTTCTGCACGATCTCCTGCTTCTCATCCTTAGACAGTTCGACAGCCGATATCACATATGCTACGCCGATCTTTTTGTATTCACGAACCTTATCAATGAAATACGTCAAAATCTTTTCGATTTCCGAAAAACGTCCTTTTTCAACGATAGTGACCATGAATCCTGTCAGCGTATCGGATGCTTTGCCAGCAAACACCTGCTCTACCAGTGAGACTTTCTGCTCAACCGGAAGCTTTGGATGTGTCAGCAGCTTGATGTACTGCTCATTCGCTTCGATCACATCAAGCACGATCTGCACTTCCTCCAGAGTGGAATCAATCGTTCCCTCTTCCACGGCAACCTCAAACAAGGCTTCGCCGTATGTCTTTGATACTAACTTAGCCATGTCTCATCACCCATCTCTTCCAAAGTGTCTGCAAGCAACTGTGACTGTTTGCTTTCGTCCAAAGAAGATGCAACGATTTTACCAGCCATTGCCGTTGCGACATTAATGATTTCCTGTTTCATTTCATCCTTGACCTTGCTCTTCTCCAGTTCAACTTCTCGATTTGCACGGGCAACGATCTGTGCGGCTTCTTCCCTCGCTTCTTCTAACATGACACTTTCTTTCTTGAGTGCCTTTTTACGCGCTTCGCTCAGGATCTCATCCGTCTCTTTTTGCACATTTTTTATTTTTTCATCATATTCTGCTTTGAATTGAATTGCATCCTGCTTCTCGCGCGCTGCCGTTTCCATCTGCTCACGAATGCCTTCCTGCCGCTTCTCCATCAGATTTCTCGCCGGATTAAACAACAGATAGGACAGAAGCAAAAATACAAAAAACATTGCTAATATGGTAATCGCTGAGTCTACTAATAACTGTGGATCTAAACCAAAAATATAATCGCCCAGTCCACTGCTCAGTGCAACCTGAATTACTCCGCTCACGTTAGTGCCTCCTTTCCGCTAGAGTCTTCCACCAAATGCTTACGCCATCTTCCGGTCATTTTTCCATTGAAAAATAGTACCGGCTGCCGGCACTTGCATTGATTAATGAAGCTTTGCGTAAAGTGGGTTCGCGAATAACAGGATCAAAGCAACTACCAGACCATACAAACCTGTTGTCTCTGCTACTGCCTGTCCAAGAAGCATTGTTGACATAACGTCACCTTTCGCACCCGGATTACGTCCTACTGCAGAAGCACCGTAACCGGCAGCAATACCCTGTCCTACACCAGGTCCGATACCGGCAATAACCGCAAGACCTGCACCAATAGCAGAACCCATCAAAACCAATCCATCGTTATCAATATTCATAATAATCCTCCATTTCTAAAGTGCTTATCCGCACTTCTTCACTTTTTTGTTTATGCCTGATCCCCAATCGCATCCGAGACAAAGCACATTGTCAACATACAAAATACATACGTCTGAATCGCACCGGAAAATACATCCAAATAAATGTGCAATGCAGCCGGCCAGATTAATGTCAAAACCTTTGGCAATAATCCGTAGATCAATCCCGTCATAACCGTTCCGGATAAAATATTACCGAACAAACGGAGAGACATAGAAACCGGTGTAGAAAATTCACTGATCAAGTTCATTGGAAAGAACAGAAAGATCGGTTCAAACAATCCCTTAATCTTACCGAATTTCTGGTACTTAAAACCGTTGTATTGAATCATCACCCAAGTAATGATCGCCAACGGAAATGTGACACCGTAATCTGCTGTCGGCGGTCGTAGCCCTAGCAAACCGGACAAGTTGCACGCCAAAATAAATAAAAACAAAGCGCTGACATAGTTACGAAACTTTGGTGCCTTACTCTCTCCCATGGAGCCCGCCACCATACCATCCAGCGATTCTACGATCAGCTCGACCACATTTAGAAACGGTCCCGGCACCTGATCCGGAGTCGCCTTACGAATCGCACGATTTGCAAAAACAGCAAAAATAAGCAGTGCAGCGATTACAATGATCATGGATATATGCGTCGTAGTCAGATACACATCTGAACCGAAAAACTTGAATTTCGTATATCCATGGATAAAAAAGTCTACCTGCTGCTCATTTCCCTTTGCCAAAAACACATTGTTTGCAAAGGAATCAAACGGCATACAAAAGACGCCACTTCCCACATTCTCACCTTCCCTTTCTATAGAATAAATTATATATACAGGCAAATATCTCTTGTTTACCATTTCATTACAAAGCGAAAATCAACGTTTCACGATACATTGCACCGCACAACCGCAATCTCCTATAAAATAAAACAACAGAATATCTGCAATACATATCTATTTTTTAAATAATTTTTCATAACGCGGGTGCATTTTCGGATACGATAATGCACTGACCTTGACTCCAAACAACGTCAGTATCGCCGGAATCGGATGTACATATTCATAAAATATCATGCATACCGCCAGCGTAACCGCCATGATCACCAATCTCTGCAGTGATGCAAGCTGCGCATGTCTGGATGCATGCGCCGGATCCATATCAAGCGCAATGTCCAGGTGGCGAAACATATGCCACAAAAGAACTAATGCCGCCGCACCACCAAACAGCCCTCCAAATAACATCGAAACTCTGCCTCGACTGATAATTACAAAAAGCAGCGTAACAATGGCTGTCCACAGAATAGAACTAATCATCAATTCCTTTAGTACCTGTTTTACCTGTTTCATGCTCTCCCGCTGCTTCCTCCCGCTTCTCGGTGAGTCCTTTCATGTAGTCAAGCTGCTCATGCTCTTTCTTCATGTCAGCCTCATAAAAGGACTTGGTTAATATATATACATTTTTGAACGCAGCCCCGATTCCTAACAACAACATGAACGGAAATATGATCTGTGTACCAAACAGACGATTCAGCCAAGTGCCCAGCCAACCGCTAATAAAGATCGGCACGAGCATTGTAATACTGATCTGCGTGATCATCATAAAACTACGCAAAATTTTCTTCTCTTTCTTACTCATTTTTTAATAACCTCTCATTATGCTATTATAATTTATTCTTCTGAAAAAGTCCACCAAAGAGCGCAAAAAATCTCGTGTAGTATCAAGCGATCTGCTAACTCCTTTTCCCCTCCGATTATCCCGCAAATAATTTAATTCGATAAGCTAGAAAGTCCTTTACAAGCCAACTTCCCTAGACTATAATTATTCCACAAGAAGAAAAAGAGCAAAACCAGCGTTTTGCTATCAAATAAAAATAAGCCGCTGAAAGGAGTTGCTTCATGAGCCGACCACGATTATTTCGACGTCGCTTTATCCCCGACGAAAACATCGAATTAAAAGATGATATGATCTTAGCCTTAGAGCCTAACCTTATTATTACCAGTTGGAATGTTTTGAAACCACGACGCGATATTTCCCGTGGTGTTTCCGCTTATTTTATAGATAAAGGGATTAAGGTGAGCAAGGTTTTTGACAATGCCGGACAAATGGTATATTGGTATTGTGACATTATAGAGACACATTATGATGAAAAGGAAAATATTTACACCTTTAACGACCTGCTCATTGACGTAATCGTATATCCGGATGGTCAAGTTGAAGTACTGGACATGGATGAATTTGCTGATGCAATGGAGCAGGGCATTTTGAGCGTTGGCACGATCGCACATGCAATGCGCGCAACCGATGATCTGTTACATACGATCTACGCCGGAAAATTTGAAAAATATACACACTATATTGATGATATGTTAAAAGTGATCAGTTAATTCTGCTCTCTACGAAAAGACCCTCTTTTGATCAGAAGCTCGGACATACAGTCCACCTTCTACCAAAAGAGGGTCTTTTTATACTGTTATTTCATGCAAGTCTCCCACGTGCCATTATTTCTTCTTTACTTCCAGAGCTTCTTTGCCACCCATATACGGACGCAGAGCTTCCGGAATACGTACGCTTCCGTCTTCCTGCAAATTGTTCTCCAAAAATGCGATCAACATACGTGGTGGTGCAACCACTGTATTATTCAGCGTATGTGCAAAATATTTGCTGCCGTCTTCCTTACGGACACGGATCTGCAAACGTCTTGCCTGTGCGTCTCCCAAATTGGAGCAGCTTCCTACCTCAAAATACTTCTTCTGACGTGGAGACCAAGCCTCAACGTCGATGGATTTTACTTTCAGATCTGCAAGATCTCCGGAGCAGCACTCCAGCGTACGGACCGGAATATCCAGCGTACGGAACAGATCTACCGTATTCTGCCACAACTTATCAAACCAAACCGGACTTTCTTCCGGCTTACAAACTACGATCATTTCCTGTTTCTCGAACTGATGGATTCGATACACGCCACGCTCCTCGATGCCGTGAGCGCCCTTTTCCTTACGGAAGCATGGAGAATAACTGGTCAATGTCTTTGGCAGATCCTTTTCATCGGTGATCGTATCAATAAATTTACCGATCATAGAATGCTCACTTGTACCGATCAGGAACAGATCTTCGCCCTCGATCTTGTACATCATCGCATCCATTTCCGCAAAACTCATAACACCGGTCACGACATTGCTTCGGATCATGTATGGCGGAATGCAGTAAGTGAAACCACGATCGATCATAAAATCTCTTGCATAGGCAAGTACAGCAGAATGCAGTCTGGCAATGTCACCCATCAGATAATAGAAACCATTTCCTGCCACTTTACCGGCAGCATCAATGTCTAATCCATCAAAACTCTCCATGATCTGTGCATGATACGGAATCTCATAATCCGGCACTACCGGCTCACCATAGCGTTTAATCTCAACATTTTCGCTGTCATCTTTACCAATCGGAACACTTGGATCAATAATATTTGGAATGACAAGCATGATCTCACGAACTTTTGCTTGGAGTTCTTTCTCCTTTGCTGCAAGCTCCTCAAGACGAGCTGCATTTTTGTTTACTTCCTGCTTCTTTGCCTCTGCCTCTTCCTTCTTGCCCTGTCCCATCAAAGCGCCGATTTCCTTAGAAATCTTTTTGCGGGAGGCACGAAGCTCATCTGCTTCCTGCTGTGTCTTGCGCGCCTCAGCATCTAATGCAATGACCTCGTCTACCAACGGAAGCTTGTCATCCTGGAATTTGTTTTTGATGTTTTGCTTTACCACATCTGGATTTTCTCTTAAAAATTTAATGTCTAACATATTTCCTCATTTCTGCACACAGTTCGTATGCGTATATTGTTGATAAGTGTACTGTGACAGCCTGCTTGAATAAGCTGCTATAGTCCTGCGCCCTACTGTGCTGCCGTCGCTGACGGTGCAGGCGCATCTGAAGGTGCTTCACTCGGCGTCGCTGACGGTGCAGGCGCATCTGAAGGTGTTTCACTCGGCGTCACTGTCGGCTCCGGTATCTGCGTCGCTCCCGGTGTCACTGTCGGCTCCGGCGTTGCTGTTGCCTTTGGCTTTGGCTTTTTCACCGTCTTTTTGTATTTGCCAATCTTGATCGGCTTTGAAAATTTACCATGCACGATGCGATAACCTTTGGTACGGAATGCACGCACCTTCACATAATACACTTTCGATGCTTTAAGCTTGCGAAGCACAACCGTGCGCTTCTTTGTCGGCATGACAATACGGTATCTCGCCTTTTTGGACGTCTTAACTGCAATCTGATACCCGGTTGCTTTGCCTCTCTTCTTTATCTTAATCTTTGCCTGTGTCTTAGACCGTTTCACCAAAGACACACTCGGTCTGGATGGTTTAGGCGCTGCCTGCACCTTTGTTGTTCCTATCGAAGTTAAACATAACGCCAAGATCAGGATCAATGTTCCAAATTTACGTAACTGCTCTTTCATTGTTCTGCTTTCCTCCATTTCTGTACAATGTGCTCTCGGAATCTTCTAAACGAAGAATTTCGAAAGTACGTTTCAATATAGCCCACCCAAAAATATACCGTCATTTCCCCTGATGTGTCAAGACTCGCAGGGTATTTTTAATCTGCCACTGCATCCGGCAGGTGTCTTCTACTACTGTAGGAAGCACTTTTCAAACACATTATTACGCATTGCTCCATAGAAGATCTCACCTTCCAACATATCGCAGCCAATTTCGCGTGCGTATTCCTCTTGAAGCTTGGTGTGGATGCCACCACAATAAACGGTCATCCCAAGCTCTTTTGCCATGATAACAATGTTTTTAAGGATCGTCTTCTCACGCTCGCCATTCTTGCCACCCGTAAAACACTCTGCATGGAACTTGATCCCTTTGACCGGGATCGTGCGCAGAGAATGCAATGCCGTGTGATGAGATGCAAATCGACTGATCACGATCTGATATCCTCTCTTGCAAAGCTGCTCCAATGCCACCTGCAGCGCACTGGTCATATCCGCAAAATAACGTTCGTGCACTTCTATGATCAAGTCCGACGGATCCATTTTATTTTGCACTTCCACAATATTTTCGATCATGGACAAAGCATTTCGTGCCGACAACTGACTTGCCGTCATTTGAATAGCAAGCGGAACCGTTTTCAACCCCTTTGCCTTTCTGGCGCCGAAGCTGCAGCACACCTGATTCAACAGGAAATAAGAAAATTTATCCAACCTTCCTCCACGTTCGATATAATGCAAAATGCCATCCGTTTCTAAATACTGTCCATCCTGCATCTGAATCCGTGCAACCGCTGTACAGCCTACAACGTTCTCTTTATCTCCCTGAATACGCGGCAAATAGCATATTTCAACTGTCTGCTTTTCCATAGCATCGAGTATTTCCTGAATGATCCGTTCCTCTCGGAAACGTTCTTGCTGAAGATCATCGGTATAAATCGCATAATGGTTACCTTTGATCCCTTTGATACTTCTTCGTGCAAGATCTGCTTTCTCCAACATATCACCAAGCTCATTATCCGTCGGCTCAACCAGATACAAGCCATTCGTTGTATCAAACCCGATCTGGTTCTCCCCATTCGTAATCTCATCCTGATAGTGCATCATTCGAGACAATTTTTTTAGCAGGGTCTTATGATCCTGGTAAGGGAAAATAGCAACAAAATAATCTCCGTCTACTCTGGCGCACAGGCCACCTCGCTCCACAAACTTTTGAAGCACCCTGGAAAATTTCAACAGGATTTCATTACTAATGGAAAAGCCATAATGATGACTAAACTTGCGAAATTCATCAATATCAGCGCACATCAACGCATAGCGCTTGTCATCCGTTCGTTCTGCCAACATTTCTCTTGCCTTGTCCAAAAACTTTGCATACGGAATCATTCCCGTCAAAGTATCTTCAAACTTTGCCTGACTAGACTTAGCGATCCGCATTAATTTCGTACTGAGTTTCGTGTTGTTCGATGCTGCCGCGATCTCTGCTTCCGCAGAATCTGCCAGTGCATTATCCAGCACACGAGTGATCCCATATACTTTCACCGGCTTATCACTCACACCATCTCCCACCGAGACACTCGCCACTTCCATATGACGATATTCTCCATGGTTGTCCTTCATGCGATAAACACCGCGATGACCGCCCAGTTCCTCTTCACGCCTCTTAAGCGCCTGACGAAAACGCTCCACGTCATCCGGGTGTAAAAATTCTCCTAACTGACTTTCGTTAAACTGCCCCTCTAAAATACTCTCGTTAGAATATGTTTCATCTAAATTGCCGCCACGACTAAGTACACGCGTCGCAATATCATAGGTCCAAGTCGTCTCACGCATGAATTTTGCAATAATGTCCGAACGCTCAGCAACTTCCTCAAACTGCTTTTCTAACTGTTTGCGCTTTGTAATATCCATAATGATGCATAGATATACCGGTTCTCCGTTATCATCATCAATACGACATCCATTGACATAAGACCAGCAGACATCTCCTGTTTTGGAGATGATCCGATACTCAAAGCCGACCAAACCACGATTTTCTACAGAAGCCTTGACCTGTCTTTTGACCATTTCCGCATCTGCAGGATACAACACACGGTCACAATAGTCTCCAAAATTAATCTGATATTCTTCCTTGGAATATCCAGCCAGTCGATAAAATCCATCATTTGCATACAACAGCTTAAAATCTGTCATGCGCAGCTTGATCACACCACCCGGAATACTATTGGAGATCAGCTCTGCATCTCGTTTTGCCTCATACGCTTCTAACAGATTGCGTCTCGACTGTGTAATGTCCAAACACGAGGCAAAATAAACCCTCTGCCCTTTCATATCTGCCGGATGCGCTGAAACAGACACCCAGATCACTGCTCCGTCTTTGCGCCGCGCACGGTGTTCTAACTGAATCTTGCCCCCCACAGCCGTCTGTCTGGCGATCAAATTTCGTATCTTTTGACGGTCTTCCGGAAGGATCATTTCCATAACACTTCCATGATATATTTCTGAAAACTCTTCTCTTGTGCACTGCATTAATGAATAAAAGCGTTCATTCGCATACATAAGCTCAATCTGCGATCCCGGCTTTGCCACAAACATCGCACATTCGGACATATTAAGTAAGCGTCTTAAGTCCTGTTCATCTAAACCCATCTGCTCCGTTGTCTTTGCTGTCTCAATATCGCTCATTCGTATCCCTCCCTTTCTGCACCAGAGTTTCTTTTCGAAAATCTCATCCTATAAATGACATGGACCGGATCCAATCTCAACGACATAAAAATCTGCCGCATATCCGATCTTATCCTTATATGCCTTGCCTACCTGTGCAATAAATGCATCAACCGCCTCATCTTTCACAATACTCACTGTACATCCGCCAAATCCTGCTCCGGTCATACGAGAACCGATGACACCATCTACTTTCCAAGCCTGTTCCACAAGCGTATCTAACTCTTTTCCTGTCACCTCATAATCATCACGCAAAGATACGTGAGAAGCGTTCATCAATTGTCCGAACAGTTCAATGTTATTTTCCTGCAACGCTTTCACTGCCTTGATCGTACGCTGATTCTCATAAACAGCATGCTTTGCTCTCTTGCGTCTGACATCATCCTTGATCGCTGACTTCACCTGTTCAAACTGCTCCTCCGTCAGATCGCCGAGCGTCTGGATCGGCATCTCCTTTTGAATCTCTGCCAGTGCCGTCTCACACTCCTCACGGCGTTCATTGTACTTCGAATCGCCCAGGCCACGCTTTTTATTACTGCATGCGATCACAATCTTCGCACCGTCCAGTTGAACCGGAGCATATTCATAAGAAAGATCTGCCGTATCCAAAAAGATCGCATGATCCTTTTTGCCCATTGCAATCGCAAACTGATCCATGATCCCACAATTCACACCGTTGAATTTATTCTCCGAAAACTGGCCGATCAGCGCCAAATCCTGATTTGAAATACCAAGTCCAAACAATTCGCTCAAAATATAGCCGGTAACCACCTCTACAGATGCAGAAGATGACAATCCCGAACCGTTCGGGATATTACCAAACAACAGAAGGTCAATACCCTCATTGATCTCATAGCCCCTCTGTCCTAACGCCCAAATGATTCCCTTCGGATAATTCGTCCATCCGGCTTCCCTGCGTGGTTTCAGATCATCCAGACTGGAAGTAATAATACCAAGATGTTCAAAATTCATCGAGAAAAAGCGTAACTTTCTGTCGTTTCTCTTGCGAGCCACAGCATAAGTACCTATCGTCAATGCGCACGGAAATACATGCCCACCGTTATAATCTGTATGTTCACCGATCAAATTTACACGCCCCGGTGCAAAAAATGCGTGTGCCTCTCCTTCGCCATATACTTCCCTGAATTTCTGCAAAATCGTATTCTTAATATCCTTCATATCTCCTCATTTCTGCGCTGGAAATCATGTGTTTTGTAGTATTTGCTTGCACGGACCTCTTCCCGGCATTCTTCTGCGTCCCATGCGCCGACGCAAATATTTCTTTGAACTTATATTTTACAATATTTTGTGGTCTCTTTCAAGAACAAACGCAAAGCCAGCACTTTGCTTTTGTCACGCAACACAACAGCAGTTTCCTATTAAAGAACGAAAAAAGGAAGCATCTATTTCGATGCTTCCCTTTTCGTATCTTTGTCTGATGGTGTCAATGTCACAAATCCATGCCCCTGCAGTGTACGGAAATACGCCAGCAATCTGTCATATAACGGCTCGGCATCCTCGCCGAACTCCTCCTTCACTAACAGAGCAATATCATAAATCGTATGCACACCATCTATTTGTTTCCAAATGAAACTCCCGAACTGTTCCAAGGCAATGTGGCTGACTGCCGGACGCCCAAAACATTTCTGGGCAATGCGGTTAAACACACCCTTGTTCTCGACATCCACCGTCACCCGATGCTCATCGTCTTCCGTCCAGTTCAGTTTTTCCGGAATACGCGGAACATAATCCAACAAATTATTGTCTTTCTTCACTATTTTTCTACCTTTGCTTCTTTACTCCAGATAGTAAACTTCAGGACAACCAAAATGATCACTGCCATGACTGCGAGGCCACCTGCTTGTCCCAAATTAAGGACACCAGAAAGATCCACTAAGCTTGCAACCGTCTTACCCTTAATCGTTACTACAGCAAGAACAGCAAGCAAAATACCAACCAGTCCTTCACCCGCGATCATACCGGAGCAACAAAGTACACCGTTATTGATAACTTTGTCTTTGTTCGCTTTGCCGTCATAAACCTTCTCTAAGATCAGACGAAGTACGCCACCTACCATAATGCAGGCAGAAAGTTCGATCGGCAAATACAAACCAATGGCAAACGGCAGAACCGGGATAGATAATAACTCGATCATAATTGCAATAAACACACCGATAAATACAAGTGCCCAAGGAAGATTTCCGCCCATAACACCTTCAACGATCATCTTCATCAAAGTTGCCTGTGGTGCAGCAAGCTCAGCCGTACCAAATCCCCACGCACTATTCAACAAGTAAAGTACAAAACCGATCGTTACTGCTGAAACAACCGCACCGATCAACTCACCGTACTGCTGCTTCACCGGAGTTGCACCAAGAATATATCCTGTTTTCAAATCCTGTGACATATCACCAGCCATTGCTGCAACGATACAGATTACAGAGCCGATTGCAATCGCTGCGATCATTCCTGACGCACCGGTATTACCCGTTGCTTTAAGGATCAAGCTGGTGATCAACAACGTTGCGATCGCCATTCCGGATACCGGGTTGTTACTGCTGCCGACCAATCCAACCATACGAGAGGAAACCGTAGCAAAAAAGAATCCAAAGATAACAATGATGACAGCACCCAAAACACCAATCGGAATGACCGGAAGTGCTGCGATCAAAATGATCAAAATAGCAAGCATTCCAAGTACTACACCCATATTCAGATCACGGTTCGTACGCTCCTCTTTGCCGATTTTTTCTTTATTGAAGATACCTTTCATCGCATCGGCAAAGGTACGGCAGATCAATGGCAATGATTTGATCAAGCTAATAATTCCACCGGCTGCAACGGCACCTGCGCCGATATAACGGATATAATTCGACCAGATTCCAGACGCTCCGCTTGTTTTCCATACTTCTGCGATAGAAACTGTTGCAGGGTACAGTACCGTATGTGCGCCAAATAAATAGATCGCCGGGATCAACACCAGCCAGCCAAGAATGGCACCCGCAAACATATAAGAAGCAATCTTAAAGCCACAAATGTAACCTACACTGATCAATGCCGGATAAACCTCTGTACTGATCTCTCCGTGAATCTTATTGATCGTCAATGTTGCGACATTAGAAACAACCTTGAAACCGTCCACGATAAACTTAATCAAAGCAGAAACACCCATTCCAATAAACACGACTGCTGCATTAGCGCCGCCTTCCTGTCCGGCAAGCAAAACCTCTGCACACGCTGTTCCCTCCGGATACGGAAGGGTTCCATGCTCTTTTACGATCAATGCCTTGCGCAATGGCACCATGAAACAAATGCCCAACAGACCACCGATCATTGCAATTAAAGCAATCTCCACGATACCAGGCATCTGTGCCTTACCTTCGGCTGCCCACAAAAACAATGCCGGCATCGTAAAGATCGCACCGGCTGCCAAAGACTCACCGGCAGAACCGATCGTCTGCACCATGTTGCTTTCCAAGATCGTATCGTCCTTCTTTGTGGAAAAACGTCCGATCAGCTTATACACCCCCATGCCAATAACTGCTGCAGGAATAGACGCTGAAACCGTCATACCTACACGAAGCCCTAAGTAAGCATTGGCCGCTCCAAAGACAATTGCCAGCAGCACACCGATAATGATCGATGACGGCGTAAATTCCGGCAATACCTTATCTGCACTTACGTAGGGTTTGAAAGAATTGTTCTCTTCCATAATAAATAAACCTCCTTAAATTCTAAGACCAAAGCGTCAAAGTCGTAAAAAAGCCTTTCAGGCAAATCCAGACCAAATAGAACGATTTTAACACTAGAATCTTTTTGACAAAAAAAGAACTTGCGCCCTTATAACATCGATTTCTGTTCATCAAACGCAAGCATTTTCAATTGTATCATAAGAATTTTCAAAAAGCAAGAAGAATGCTATTTTTATGAAAATTCCGGCAAATTCACGAAAAAATTTCCCGACAATTTCTAATTTGTTTTCCTAAAATCGGAGCACGCTACCCCAAAAAATATGCCAGGACCAGAAATCATTTTTAGGAATGCCAATATGGTTTCTGGTCTTTGTGCGAAAATCCGCGCAAAGTTTCTTGATAGGCGGCGATTTTGTGTTGATACTCTGTAACCTGTTTATCCTTTAATCGTCCCTTGTCCGACAACTCTTGAAACTTCTGTTCCAAAAGAACAAACGCCTCCTGCGCTGCATCCTTGTAATTATTGGCAATATTCGAGTCAATCTCCTGCACGATCGTCTCTAACTCCTTATTTTTGCCAAGTCCATGTATAAATTCAAACATCGTTACCTCTTTTCTATACTTCCCATCTTATAACTTTCCCTGTCTCATAACTTTCCCTGTCTTATAACTTTCCCTGCTTCCGCAAATATGCCAAAAATCCTTCACACCCATCCAACACATCTCGATACGTTTCATCAAAATTACCCGTATACCATGGGTCCGCAATCTCACCGGGACGATCTGTGAAGTCCAACAAAAGGGACACCTTCTGCTCCGGATCCTTCCCAAAAATCCGCATCATATTGCGGTAGTTCCATTGATCCATTCCGATGATATAATCAAAGTTGCAGTAATCACTTTTTCGTACCTGCTTGGCATAATGTTCCAAAACAGGGACTCCAACCTGTCGTAACTTTGCGACCGTTCCGTGGTGCGGCCCATTGCCAATCTCCTCTGTGCTTGTCGCCATGGAATCAATGTAAAAATTGTCTATGTATCCGGCACGGTTTACAAGGTCCTGTAGGACGAACTGCGCCATTGTGCTGCGGCAGATGTTGCCGTGGCAGATGAATAAGACTTTTATCATAGTTTTGTTTCTCCTTGTTTTGCCCGGAAATGCCCTGTTTTGCAAGGAATTTCGAGGATCTTTTGTTATGCTCTGAAATGTGTGAATGTGGCAAATCAGAGCAAGCTTTAGCAAGTTATTACTACCGCTTAGTAGTAAAGTTGGTAGTAAAACGAATTATCTTACTACTAAGAATTATACATTGAATCGCTTCTTTTCTTCTTCCTTTCCACCCTTTGCAATGTGAAGATAAAAGCCTTTACATTCCTTATTTTCCATTCCAAATATATATTTAATCCCCTCTATCAATGCAAGTTGTATTATATGTGTTGAATTATACCATTGTCTCTGTGAAACCATTTTCTTAGGATTATTATGTGTATACAAATTTCTTACTTCTTTTACATCTATTAAATCATCATCCTTACAATCTATATAATGATGTACCTGATTCAACGCCTCTAAGTAATTACGCAAATTAGGTTCTTTCTGTCTCTTATCCTTCAACTTAATAGATTCGCTATAAATTGTATCATCTAATTCACATAACAATTCGAAAGCCTGACATCTCCATAAAAAAACATCTTCTTCCGATACATCATAATTATATATAGACTTTTTCCATATATATATTGGTTCTTTATATTTTTCATAATTCAATAACCATTTACACAAATCTCCGAAAATCACCTCGGTTGACAGCATGGTTTTATCATGAAATACATAGCTTTTTTCAGATGATATTTTATCAGATCTAAGTATCTCAATTCCCTTACCATCAAAGCCAAAAAAATTTATTTCATCAAAAATCAATTTATGATTAGCTACAAACTCAAAATATTCACGAATCCGAACCAAAAGATTATGTAAAATTCGAAAATTACTAATATCTTTCAATCTTACAGCAATTATCTTTTTTTCGTTTTCTTGAAATAAACACCATTTATTATACTCGTCCAAACATATTTCTGAAGTCACATCACAATTGCTCATATAACCTTCGATACCTTCAAAATGAAGCTTTAAAATCCCACAGTTAGGAATATTACTTCCTCTTATAAGTGATTTATATTCTCCTTCCATTACTATGTAATTCATTGTCATTTTACTTTTTAAAAATAAACAATCGTAGGCTATATGGTACTGACCATCTTCATCAATAAATTGTATGTTTACAGTTTTCCCAAATAAGTATTCTTTCGCATTTATAGACGCTTCAGATAATCCCAAAAGAAGCATCATAAATCTGCGGCCATCTCGTTCAAATAGCACGTCCACGTCCTTTTGATTAGCAGAAATATTAACGGTTGTCTTTCCTATTACAAGTACTCTTTCATTTATTCCATCTTGAAATAATGATTGAATATCAATCACGTAACATCACTTCCTTTATTTATTTTATCTTTATATTATACCTATATATCGTATTTTTACCACAAAAAAATAATGCCCCAGCCTAAGCCAGATCATCATCCCACTTCCATATTAAACTACCTTAAACATCTTCTGTGACATCGATTTCTCTTTCTTCCGCCAACCTCTGCCTGTGCCTTCCTAAACTCTTCCATCCGTTTCAATTCTTCCTCTGCATCATCGAATCCAATATGCGTGTACACATTCATGGTAACGCTAATATCCGAATGCCCCATAAGGTACTGCAACGTCTTTGGATTCATTCCCGATTTTGCCATGTTGGAACAGTAGGTGTGCCTGCATACGTGGGGAGTAATGTTTGGCATCTGCACCCGGTAGATATCATTGTACCTTCCAACCATATGATTGAATCGATGCTGCCAGTGCATTGCCACAAGTGGCATTCCATTATCATCGTAAAACAGGAATCCACTATATCCATCTATGGCTTTCTCCACTTTCGGTGCATTTCTGTCCTCGATGATTGCCTGAAGCATCTGTGCCACATCCTCTGTGATTGGAAGTACCCTCGTTCCGGCATCCGTCTTAGTCGGCTCTATGATATATCGCATATCTGATGTTCTCTGCAACTGATGGTCGATATTCACTGTCCGTTTCTCAAGATCAATGTCCTTCAGCGTCAGTCCACAAAACTCCGATATTCGCATTCCTGTATGAAAGAGTATGTACACCACTTCATAATATTTACAGTACACCACATCGTCATGCACAAACTTTAAGAACTTTCTCATCTGATCTTTTGTGATTGCCTCTCTTGTAACTGCATCATTTACCAATACTCCGGCAAGTTGAAATCCAAATGGATTCTTTACCAGAATGTCATCATCCACCGCCATCTGAAAGGGCGGGCGTAACACTCCCCGGATGGTATGAATGGAACTGTAGCTTTTCCCATCTTCCTGTTGCAATTTTATAAGGAACAGCTTTGCATCGGAAGTTTTCACACTTCGTATCGTCTTTTTACCGAATGCTTCCTTCGCAAGTAATCTCTGTACTGTAACATATCCCTGTTTCGTACTTTGCCTTACTCCTGTCTTTGTTTTCAAATATCGGTCTACCAGTTCACAGACTGTCATCTGGCCGTCCACGATATTTACAAGCATATCCAAATCTGTGTTTACCTGTTTTTCCAATTCACGAAGGGAAAGGCATGGTTTCTTGCCCTTTGGAAGTTTGTCCGTAGGCTCCAGTTTCCAACTGTATACAAAATGTGGTTTTCCATCAATATGATATTTATATTGATATTTTCCATCTGCTCTTACGCTTTCTCCCGGTCTTAATACTCTGCGTTTGGAGTCCCGCCTTGTCTGTCCTCTTCCTGCCTTTGCCATTATACCCGCCTCCTTAGTTCTGGATGGTTACGCAGATAACTTTCAAAGGCTACACGAAGAATCAGCTTGCGTTCTCCGTAGTATGCCAGAAAATCTTCTCCATCCGTATTATTCAATAAATCATAAAATTTTCTCCGGCTCAAAACAAAATGTTCAATTGCCTCAGAAGGATTCAAAATATCCTTTTCTCCTAAATCTGGTCTTGCCATAAAGCACTTCCTTTCTGCCAAAAGTGGCTGTTTTCAGGGGTTTTCGGGGTCATCCTATGTTTGCTCTTATGCCCTGTAATATCAACTACTTTTGGCAGATAAAAGGAACTATATTTCTGAAGAATTAAGGATAAATTCTTCGAACTTCGGGCAGATGATCAGGAATCTGTTTCCACAGTACACCGCCACCGTTCCAAGGTTATCCTCTGCAATTCTTCTCAGTTTCTTTATACCAATATTAAAATAAGCTGCTGCCTCCTTGATGGTGAGCATATACTTCTCACTAACAGGAAGCGTTTCATTGCTTTCTGCATTCATAGTATCTCTCCTTCCGACAAGGTGGTCACATAGCTGACTCCTTTGTACTATTTTTCTTTTTTGCCATTTTCACTCTGATTCTGTGATATTTACCCCCAGGGGCGGTCTGAATCTCTGTCACCTTTTATGCAGGCAACGGTGCCGCCCCTTCACGCACAAAAACTGCGAATTTAAACGGGGTATTAACCCCCAATACAGCTAAATACCATACAAGGGGCATATATCCCATTCAAGATGATAGAAATAAAATCAAACAATTCTATGATTATTTCCCTGCATCTGCCATCTGGATAACCTTGATTGCTTCATTTCTTACAAGTTTTCCGTCAAAGAACTCAAATGCAAGATATCCAATCTGATCATACAGTACAAATTTTTCCAACAATGTTCTTACCGTCACAGGCTTTCTTCCCACAATCCAGTAATAAGAAAAGTCACCAAATGCAATCGGCTTAGTACCTGTTTCGATATCCGGCATATATTCCGAAATAATAACCTGTTTGCCAAGAATTGTATCATTTGCCTGATTCCACAAATAATTGCCATTATTATCCTTCAGTTTTCTGAGTACAAGTGCTGTTTTATCATTCATAGGCCAGATAGCATTTCTTCTATATTCTTTATCAACACTAAAATATAAAGAAATCACATCATCATAAGTCAGTGTTTCTACTGCCAGTGCTGTTTCTGCTCCATCTGTATTATGAAGAACACCAGTAGGTTCATCTGCTCCGGTTCCATTAATAAATGCGTTATCCTCAGCTTTTCCAAATGACTTTCCAAGCTTTTGTGTCAGATACTTTTCAATATCAAATCCTGCATCATTTACAAAATCCTCATCCAATGTAACGATAGATACCAGCTTATACAGGATGTTTCTAATATAACTGTGCAGATTACTATAAAAAATAAAGAATGAGGGTATTGACTGCTGCATGAGTCAATACCCTCATTCTTTATTTTACACTTCTAAATGCTGAATTTCCTGTAAGATTCCTAAGCAGAATCTTTCTCGCTGTCTTATACTCTTTCCCAATAAAACCAAGTCTGAGCAGAAAACAGTGGAAAGCGTATTTGTCATTGTCCGTTTCAGTCGGCTTTGATGGTACCCTTTTTACATCTCTTGCCGTATCACACAGCCTTGAGATAAATTGTGTGTAGGCTGCAATATCATATGCACAGCTTGGTACCCGTTCATAATGCGGTGCTGCTCCGAGTATGTTTCCAATCTCCCGTGCCAGTTTCGGTCTCTGCTTCGATTCCAATGTAAATCTTATTTCATTCTTCATAATATGTACCCACCTTTCTTTATTCGGTAGTACATATATCACTCTGACGGCACAGAATAGCAAGACAATTCGAATTATATTTCTGCCAAAATGTACGCAGAAAAACTGTGCTTTTTATGTTGCTTTTTACATGTTTTTTCTGCGCATTTCGGTACTATCCGGCAAAACAAAATCGGCTTTAGCGATGATATTCAGAGGACGTCTTCTCGTAAACCGACTTTAGTGGGTATCCCCCCTGTTTAATTCTGCGAAAATTCGCACGAAGGATGTCATCGGTCTTTTAACAAAAATGTCGTAGAGATTAACACTCCCCTTACTGATACATTCTTGATACTATTGTATCTATTCTTCTTACATATTCAGAAATATCTTTTTTACCATGACCATTTTTACACTCCTGTGCAATCGCAATATGATCATTGTTATTTCTATCAAAAGTTGGAATATTAAGTTTATCCAGAACGTGTGCTGAAATACTCGTGGGATTCATATAGCTCTTTACACAATTTGCAACCAACGTCGAGCTTAGTATTCCACACAAATAATAGGCTTCGTCCTCATCTTCAAAACTAACATACATGATTTTTTCATTAGGTAATATCATTTTATTTCCTAAGAATTCATCATCAACATTACTAATCACAGCACAAACGAATTCGGATGCTATATATTTCCAAATAACTTTATATGTCGAAAACGTATATTCTCCTATTCTTAGAATTGCCTGAAATTCTTGTTTCTGAATTTCTTTTTCCCAACCGGCAAATCCTTTTCTTGCGTCCAAGTCTTCCTTAAAATATTTTAAATATTCAAGAGTGTCTGGTGCTTCTTCTTCAAGAACAGTCTGTGGAACCGGCCACATCTTTGTTTCTGATGTATGAGGGCATAACAAATAGGTATCATAAGAAATGTTCCATTTTCTTACATTACTTCCTTTTAACATCGGGAACACATAATTCGGTTCTATTGTTCTAGTGACCTTTTCTACCTTTCTTTTTGCTCTCTCTACAATATTGGATATTTCAACTTTAGTTCCATCTTGCCTATTAACATTTAACCAATATACCGCATTAGCCCCACCTGTAAAAACACCAGTTCTAGCTTTATAGTTATTCTTCCCCAACACCTTATTCATAGATTCTAACTCATCCTCATTTGCAGTCATCCAAATGGATCTTATATCATCTTCAACCGCCGGCATTGCTTTCTGCCTTATCAATGTCATTTGAGATTTAACCTCTCTTAATTCAGAATAACCATTAAATGACAATTTCTTTAAATCATTTCGTTTTTCCCAAAGGATATACGGAACTGGATAACTTGTATCATCTCCTTTTTTTAAATAAACAAGTGCTGTACTATTCGTTGCATTATCAAATACTCGAATCTTTGATAAATCATCAGCACGAAGAACCTTAATTCCGCATTCGTCTTTCAACCTAAAACTTCTAAATCCAACACCATTTTGTGCTGATTTAAAAACACCTTGTCTAATTACAAAAGCTAATATTCCTCCGCCTTTTAGCAATTTGTCCATAACTATATATGTAATCAATACGGATATGTCTTCTTTAGAAAAACTTAAATCTCTTCCTTTTGCAGAAAATAAATTGTAATCAAGCCATAAGTGTTGAGAACCTCGTCTGTACTCTTCAGGCATATACTCCCAATTCACCCAGGGTGGATTTCCTATTATTACATCTTTTTTCTTTTGTGAAAAAGCTTTTGCTTTATCTAAGGCAGCATATTTTAATATCTCAAATTGCGGGTTTTCAGATTGCATAAAATCAAGAAATGGCTCATCCGATAATATTTCATCGAATTTAAGAATATCTGCATTATAAACAGGTATTTCTATTTCTTTAGTTTTGTCGATTAAATCTATTATTGCCAGCAAATAATTTGTTTTTGCAGTCATTACTGCTAATGGATTTATGTCTATTCCGCTCACACTTGAAAGAATCTCTTCTAGAGAACATCCAGCTTTTCTTTTTTCAGAAATTGTTTTGAACAAGAATGTACCCGAACCACATGTAGGGTCAATAAAACTTTTCTTTATATCAATATCTTCAAAATCTAATACCGTATTCAAAGTTTCTTCCGCTAGCCAATCTGGAGTATAATATTCCCCCAATGCATGTCTAAGTTCTTTAGGAATTATAGCCTCATACATCTGTTTGATATAATCATAATTGTTGTTTTTTGCGAAATCAGATATCGAAATTAAACTTCTATAGGTCAATACTGATTCCTCAATTTTTTCCATTATTGAAGAAAAGCCGTTCTCAATTTCAAATACTGGCCAAGAGTACCAGTCCGGATTACAATAATTCTTAATCCCCAATCTAACAGCGTACTTTCCTAATATTATATCTTCAGCTGTTACATCATATGTTTCCTCCGAAAGAACTTCCTTCATCATCGTTTTTATTAATAAACTAAAATATGTTTGAATAGAATAAAACAGTATTTGTGCTTGTTCAGACATAATATCTTTTTCAGGAAAAATCCCATATCTTCTCAAGATTTCTTCTACATCTAATTTATTATTACTAGATAGATTAGCTTCTACATCACCATATACATACCTAAACTCTCTTTTCCAACCTTCGACAATTTTCACAGTTTGATCAGTCGGATCATTGAGTTTTTTGTATATATCTAGTATAATATCATTGGATTTTTGTCTCAAAACTGACTGAGAATTCTTTAAATCCACACACATCATATATAAATCTAGCATATCATATAGCCTCCTTGTACAGTAACTTCTGTCAGTGTACATTATATGCTTATGAATTGCAAGTGAAAGGAGAAATATAATGAATAAAATTGAAGAATTCTGGTATTGTGTTGCACCACAAGAAGACCTTCCACTCTACAAAGGTCAAGAAATTAGTTCAGATGCTTGTACCAAATTAATTGCACTTGTAAATAAATACAAAGCAATGGTGGCCGCTGGTTCTTATGGGACCGCTGATGAAATCATAAACAAAATTATTATTGATGAGCCTTCTATTATTTCAGATATGCGTGTATTAGTAGGCATCTCTGACAAGCGACTATACTTAGATCTAACATATCTAGCAAATTTCTACTCTGATGAAAATAATACAAGATTAGTTCCAGAGGCTCGTGAACACCTAATAAAACATGCCACAAAATATTTTGTACATTTACTTAGCGCATCACCTGTAAAGAAAAAACTTGCAAGTGAAATAACAACTTATTTTGTATCTCGCGGTTTAGTGGATATACTAAATACTTTTTCTACATTAACCACATCACAGATTGAGCCCATATTTGATAATCTGATTGCTACAAAAGAAATTCAACAAATGCAAGCCAAGTATAGAGGACATGGTGCAGAACAAGCTTTTGCGCAGATTGTCACTGCATGTGGTTTAAAGATAACTCCAGAAAATAAAGATACCGATCCTATGGCTGGATATGATCCGAATGTAGACCTCTCTACCATGACTGTAGTTCAAAGAAATGCAAGCAACGAAAACTGTCACAGTTTCGATTTAATTATCAATGAAAATGATTCAAGAATAAGGGTCCTTATTCAATCACTTATTCATTCATCCGACCCTGGTCAGTATGGCGTCAATAAGTCAGACGAAACCATTGATATCTACAAACGAATTCGTGCATATAATAATAAGATTAATATTAAACACCAGGTATATCTTTTGGGGTCTGTAGATGGAGTTGGTTTCAGCGAAAATCCTAATGGTACAATTGTAAAAATGCTGGATGCTTTTGATGATTTCTTCCAAATGCACACTTTATTTAAAATTCCGGTATTCCTTCAAAAAATTGGTATGATAAATAACATCAAAGGAATATCCTTTGATACTGACTATTTTGATGATTATGCCATTGATCATTTTGTCGATACATATCTCACACCAGTAGGTATAGCAAATATGACAGGTCAATCCTTATCCGGCTCTAAAACTCTTGAAGCTGGAAAAGCAATCGTAATATTTAAATAACGTATAAAACAAAAGCCACAATCCCGGTAGTCCTACTACCATCGATTGTGGCCTTTACTATCTCTATTCACTTGAGCATATTACCTTGCTCCCTTAGTAGTAAGGTCAGTAGTATTGACCTTTCCATCCGCCATATTATGCCATACTATGCCCCACTTTGCGAAGGTATTATTATAGTAAAACTGGAGTGCCGTGGCAAATGAATAAAATCTTGATTTTTCTCATATTTCCAGTATTTTCGGTCTTTTCAAGCCTTTTTACCTTTCTTCATTTTTCACTTATTCTGGCATATTTTGGC
>ERZ773188.1170-NODE-1170-length-30742-cov-8.894418_pt1 | contig 30742 bp, 20 predicted proteins | sample MGYA00581011_ERZ773188 | MGnify/ENA primary metagenome ERZ773188 (study PRJEB29015, sample SAMEA2737798) | human gut metagenome | biome: human gut; feature: human-associated habitat; material: faeces | place: China | collected 2012 ...
ACAGGATGGACACCTGATAGCTGTCATCCCGATTCTGTGTTACCGTTGCAGATTTGAGCTTCCAATCTTCCTTCGGTCTGCGGTGTATCTTTGCCTTTACCCAGCCGAGCTTTGGCAGCTTAATAGAGTTATCACTGATCTCGATGTTCCCGTTTGTGATATTTGTTGTATAAGATCTTTTCGCTTTATGCTTACATTTATACTTGGGAAATCTACTGAGGTGTTTAAAAAAGCGGTCATATCCATCTTCCAGATGGTAGATGGCATTGGTTAAAGCGAATTTATCCACTTCTTTTAGGAAAGGATACTTCTTTTTAAGATGCTGGTTACAGTATGTATTTGCCTTTGTTTTAGATAAATGCTTCTCTCCATTCTCATGGCGTTCCTTCTGTACATCTAGCATCTGGTTATACACAAAACGGCAGCAGCCAAACGTCTTCTGGCACTGGATATTCTGTTTTTCGTTTGGGTATATCGTATATACCAACGCCCTGTTTGCCATTAGTCCATCTCCTTTATTAATAATACTTATAGTGGTGCTAACCCCTGCCTACTTCGTTGAGGAAGGGGAATGCGCACCTTAGTATTGTTCAATTCTTTTCCTTTCTTTTTTCTACAATATCTTTCTTCCAGCATTAATGGGTAATTAGATTCTTCTGATTCTTCCCATAATAGGTATTCACACCAGTTTGATTCTTCTTTTTCCACCCAACTTACCATCTCAAAAATTTCAGAAAACGGTTCCCCATTATTTCCTTGATTCCTATTCTGGATAAGAGAATACTTAGCATGATCTTTAATTTCAACAAGAACCTCTTCCACTCCCAATCTTTTACTTAACCGAACTAACCATTTAATAAATTCTCGGTATGTCTGAGCAAATTTTCGATCTCTCAAATTTCCATCTACGACCAAAATATATTCACTCTGCATTTCTGTAGAAAGTGTTTTGAACGGCTTTTGTTCTCCAAATTCTGTATAGGAACACGACTCAGGATACCCATTTTTCTGTATACAATATATATTCATATCCCCCTCGGAACCAGTTACTTTCGGAAGGTGATCCAACACAGTATCTAACAAATACCTCTTTTCTGCCTGTGTTCTTCCAAAAGGAAGTACTGTTACTGTACCATGTACAAAACTCCAATATGACATTTTTTCACCTCTTATTTCCTTTTTATCCAAACAAAATGCTTTCACATAATCGCTATCCGAAGTTCTTTTTGTCCTTTCTATTCCACATTCTAACAGCATCGCAACAAATTCTTCATCAGATAGCGAATCAAAAAATTCTTGTATATACTTTTCTCGTTCTTCCAGCATACTTCCTCATTTCTTTCTAGCAGCCACTTCTCTTGATACAACACCATATAATCGTAATTTTTTCCTGCAATTAACTGCCCAATAGTCGGTCAAAGTTCTTTGTATCTTTCTGGAATTTGCCAGCACACAATATCTTCATTTACCGATGAGATAAAGTCATTGATTGCCTCCCAGTCTGGTTCTTTTGGTAGTGTCGTAATTTCTTTCGCATGAATAAATCTATCTTCATATTTTTGAACTATTTTAAAAAATTCTGACATTATATTTCCATTTTTATCAATATATTTTCCGTTTCGAATGTCCAAAAGTAAATCCCTTTCTTTTTCTCTGTAAGTAATAATTTCTCCTTTTTCAATAATATCCAAACCAATAAGATACATCCGGATTAAAAGTGAACATTCTTTTCCAATATTCTTTGCTTTTCCACTACGGATCAGCTTTAATTGATTCGTTACGGCACCGCCAAAAGACTTAATAGCTTTTTGTGTAAGGAACATTTTCTTATTATCTAAGATTCTCTGTCCAACCTCTGATATATAGAGATAATATTCTTTTTTTAATCCCAAAAGTTCAATCACACCTGGACTGCATTTAGTTAAAAGGCGAACCAATTTAGGGAAAGAATAAACAATAGTATCTGTTGGTTTATCTTCAATTTTCTCAAAATCCTTTCCAAGTAAGATTTCTCTTTTTGAATTAGTTGCACAACCTCGAATATCTACATCCGAATTTTTCGTATTAACACCCGTTCCATGGCTACCTGTCACTCCAAGCAGAACAATATTTTTTCCAAGATGTTCATTATCGCGAAGAAAATTATACTGTTTCCCTTTTGTGAGCTGTTTTATTTCATTAATATTCATATTTATAAATCTCCTTACCATGATTTTATCGTTATATTTTGAGAAGTTTTATATTCTTCCATTCCACATACTGTACATTTTCTAATATAAATGCTTCCAAATTCATATGTTTTTGTATTTATCCAGTTACCCCAAATATGTATATCTGCGGGCAATTTCTGATCTGGATATAATCTCTTTTCATATATAGTATGTCAGAAATCTCGCTTATCCGATTTTTCTGTAGAAATATTTTTTATCTAACCTCTTTAGATCATCGGACAGATTTTATGAAAAAGATTTTTTGTTAAATATCTGGATAAAAAGCTTTTAAGTAATCACTTTCTTCTAGTTTTTTGACTTTTCAATACCGCATTCTATCATCATCTGAACAAATTCTTCGTCAGATAACGAGGCAAAAAAATCGTGAATATAAGCAAGCCTTTTTTCTAGTTCCAATGCTATGTTATTTTCTTCCTTTATCAGCCTTTTAGGGATAATTTTGTGATCACCTTTCCCTCCATCATATACTTGATTCCATGCTTTTCCGGAGGTATTTATATCTTTGCTCCAATCCCAGGAATTCATCATCCGCTTTCTCTCGATTATTGGATTTATGATTGCCGCATAGTCAGAATCCACATCAACATCATATTTCATACAAATACCGAGAGCACCAAAACCACAATACCGATAATAAACTTCAGGGATAACCGGACCAAACGGCCACGCTTCAAAGTCATCATCAAACGCTAATATATCGTTTTGCAAAAAATCTTGTTGAATGCAATAAAGTATCTTTTGTAACTGCAGGTTAGATATCGGGTATTGCTCAATGGTACATTTATTTATTATATACTTTGCAATATCAACAGCCATATACATTTGATTTTTCACGCTCCTCTTATTATTGGTTTCATAGCATAGGTTTAGCTCATCCAAGTCCCAGATTAATAAAATCGTTCAGACTTCATGATATCTGAAAATATTCTCGAATGTATTTATATGGAAATGGAATAACCGTATACTGTTCATTTCTTACAAATGTTGCTGTTAGCATTGGCAGAATTTCTTCTGCTTTTAAGGTTTTTCCAATAATCTTTCGAATAGGATTGCTTCTTGCAACACTCCCATTGAGAGCTTTGGCGGAACCCACAAAATATTTGACAAGTTCACCAGACGAATCGCCAGAAATAGAATAATGGATATCTGTCATTGCATCCAGATCATATAGAGGAAGATTTTCTTTGCTTTTTGAAAAATTAAGCAGGATTCTATATTCTGCACGAAGATATTCATTGAAGCCTTCTCTTAATTTTCCTCTTCCAATATCTTTATAAAAAGCCTTTTTGTCTACATATTCTTCTTCTTTATTTTTCAGATTATTAAGAAATTTTTCGAAATCTTCTTTGTTTTTTTTGACTAATTCCGGAGAATCCTCTTTGAAATGCAGCAAGGCATCTATCATCTGTTCTTTATCTAATTCTTTGTCAGCTTTGAGTAAAAGAAGTTCCGCTTCTATGTCGTCAAATCGTGGATACACGCAAACATTTGTCTTGTAAATCGTACATATATCATTGATATCCGTATAGAAAAAACCTTCTATATTTTCATCATATCTCTTTTCAGATTTCCTTCTATCGATCAATTCCTGATGATACCCTATAATATTTTTCCATTCATCTTTCCTTCTCATCCAACTTCTTCCTGCACAAGAATCAAAAGAAAGTTTTCCGTCCGGTGCAATAAAAACACGGTAATATGTATATTGGTCTTTTTTCTTCGTATTCTTATCTGTATCATCTTTTTTAAAGGACACAAACGCCCATGTTTTTCCTGATTTGCCTAATGTTTCTGACCAATTAAACGTGGTTAACTGTTTATTAACGATATCTTCTTTGATAAAAAGTTCTTGTATGATCGCATAAAATTCTGGATTTTTCTCTAGATCACATTTTTTATAGTTTTCAACTGTAATATGCTGAACAATACACTTGTTAAAGATCTCGTCATGTAAATCATTTTCCCCTTTGTAATAACCCTTATCATGTATGATGCGAAGATTATATGTGCCACTAGAAACAGAACCTCCTGGAATTGAACCAATACCATACACTTTTTTAAGAAATGCTTGAAAATCATCTGCGATTTTTTTTGATGTTTCCGTATTGCATTCATCCACAATTGCTATCATATGTGAAGATAACCGCTTTGCAGCTTCTTTTTCATAAATTTTTGACTTATTTTCTTTGACTTTGATGCTGTATTTTTCCCATTTTTTATCATGAGACATCATTTCTTCCATTGTTTCAAAGTTTATTTCAATGTAATCCCGAAGATAGGTTCTCACATCTTCAACAAACTGTTTTAACACACCCATCTTACTAGCTTCAAACTTTTCCATGTTTTCTATATTTAAAAATGGAACAGTTGACTTTGTATTCTTATTTTTCTTTACATATTTTGTACCTTTGTCTGTTTTTAAAGCCCGGCGGAAGTTGCCTGTCGATTTATCGAAAACATAGCCACCTGAATCTCCTGTATCTTTTGTAAAAGTAACAACTTTTAGTATCAGATGAAATGAATAATCAAGATGTATCTGGACGAAATATACTGTATCTTTGCTTTTCCATTTTGGGCTCTGGTAAAAAAGTTTTCCCATGATATTATTCCTGTGAAATATCTCACTTTTGTAAGGACGGAGAGAATTAAATAGTAATCTTGCTAGTTGAATATCTCCTTCTCCAAAATACTTTTCCCTCACTTTTTCATCAAATAATCCTTTTATCTGGCAGACAGTTATATCCGGAAATCTTTCCCTCATTTTCTTTTTAAACGCATAGGTACTTATTTTATCTTTTTCTAATAAGACCAAAGCAGTATTTCCATATATCCATTGTACCGCAGTGATATACTGCTCTTCCGATACGTTGTCCAGAACCTCTTGACTAATATATTTCTTTCCTTCTGCTTTCTGTTTAATCTGGTAAGTATCAAAATCACGCTCAATTGTTTCATAGTCAAATTTCAAGTGCAACTTATTCGTTTGATATTCTCTCATCATTTGACCTCCTTTGCTAATTTTTCAATAGGTTTCGTGATAATATCACCGTTTTTTGTAATAAGTCCCGGTATCTCAATAATCCCGTCCGTGCTTTCTTTTATCTCATACTTTGTGCCATCTTCCACAACAATATTGATGATATAGACACGTTTTGCTCCAACCATTCTCATTTTTTGCCGTATCTTCTTTAATTCATTCTCCCGGTCTACCTGCATGGATTCATCCCAATTCTTAAAATCAACATATACTTCTTCGTTCAGCCGGAAATCAAATTTCTCAAACTTTTCTGGTTCCGTAATGTCTATCAGTTTGATACCCAACTCATTCTCAATTATAAACCGACCTGCAACCTCACCTAACGCACCTTTATAGATATTACGAAACATAACCGGGTTTAAAATTCTTGGCAGCATCTTAAAACTGGTTACATATCCTTTCTTTTTAAAATACTCTTTCATACCTTTATATTTAAGGATATATGGCAGTTTTGCTGCTTTTTCACTCATTTCACTCCAACCACGACAATTACTCTTATCCGCAAAACTGACTTCAACTCCATCCTGAAAATCGTTATATGCTTTAAAATAATATTTCTTTTTTCTGCCTGGAATATGGAAATAAAATTCGTTTAAAATATTGTCCGGCAATTTTGCTTCATCATAAAGAGTCGGATATTTTAATACCCATTCACGCATCTCAATCCAATTCCGTTGCTCTATAAGTTTCCAACAATTTTCTAAAAAATCATTAATCCAATCCAAACTACGGAAAGACGATTTATTCGCCTCTTCCCGTGCTTCTTCCCATGCCTCTTTTATAGAATCTTCTTTCGCTCTTTCTTTATCTCGGTTATATTCTTCTTTTAATTCTAGTATTTTTAGCATCTCTGGTGGAAAAAGGCACTGGCTTTCCTTTATATTTAGATCATCAACATTCATTTTCTTTAAAACATTCTCATTTACTAATATGTAAATATCTGGTGATTTAAGTGTGGTCCTGCAAAGCCGTCCAACAGCCTGCAGTACTGTCCGTGTAATAGAGACACCAATAGACTTAAGATTGTACTGCTTGCTTTTATTTTCTCCCAAAAAAGCTTCCTTAATCCATTTATCTTTATCTGTCTTTCCAATCTCTGATTGTACAAATAAATCTTCTGCTTGGAATATTTGCTCTGATATATTTTTATTTCGTTCATTTCTGTCAAAAGGCTGCCCAGAGTCAATACTTCTTCGAATGATATACGTAATTTCACCTAGATAGATTCCATCCAAATCTTTCTCTTTTCCCTTTCTCTTACCTGGCAGCCGTATAAGTCCTTCCGTATCTTTTACGTTATACTGTAAATTTTGCCCCTCAGCAAGTGTCTTATAAGAGGATATGATAATCACTCTTTTATGTTTATTCAATTTTTCTTTAAATTCTTTTTTCTTGTTTTTAAAATTTTTTGAATTCATGACTATGATTTCAATGTCATCACCTCTATAATCAGTATCTTCTTTTGCCGAATCTAAAAGTCCATTTAAAACTGTAGTATCCCACTTTTCTTTACCTTCTTCTGCTAAGATATTTTCAAGACACAAAAGAGTTCTCATATTACTTGTGCAAAATATGTGGAAAACATTAGCAATAGCCAAATACCGATTTTGTTTATAACTACCTTGTTTATCACTATCAGATATTTCATTTTTTATTTTTTGAACCAAAATTTTTCTGCATTCCTTGTTTTCAAAATAATTTCTTTCTGCACTGATTCTAAAGCCATGACATTTTATTTCTTTATTTTTATAAGGAATATTACGCTTAACTAATTCTGCAGCTATTTCGGTCTTTAATGCAGATTCTGTTATATGATAATCGGGTCCTAATTCTTCTTTTAGATAGTCAAGATTATAATTATTTAGTACTGTCTTAAATTCTGCACTGGCAGACATCCCAATAACAGAAGCCTTCCGTGCCATAGCGAGTAATATCTTTTCGGGTGTTGTTCTTATGCTTACAAAGTTAATATCTGTCTTATGGTTATGCCTATCCGCATCGACAAAACGATAATATTCAAAACCTGTCTGGTAAAAATCTTCTTTTTTAGATTTTAATTCTATTTTAATCTTATCTGCCTCATCGTACACCAGTTTCTGCTGATCCACTTTCAACTTAAAACACCCCATCAATGAGCTAAGGGCATTATCTTCTTGTAAAATATCCATAGGAGTCTCAGTCTTTTGGCGGTATATATTGACTACTGTTGCATACTGTTCTGCCCACTTTAGCAAGAAAAAGCGAAAATCACGAAGAAAATCATGAATATCTTTTAATAATGCACTGATAGAAATTGCCCCATTTATTTCCTCTTTTTCATCTACCTGCTGAATATCTATCCTATTTTTAACCATGTTCTCTATTCCTACAACAGAAAAACCTTTCTTGCAGATCGTATTAATCTGTCCATCGTGGAAAATAAAAGGCTGTTTTATATCATCCTGTTCCAATACTGTTTTATAATTTAGATTAAGTTTATAATCTTCCATGATTTTCTTCGCTCGATCACAAAACTTTTCATATTTTGTCCCATCCTCATCGATTCTTGTTTCTGCTTCCGTAACATAACGGTCAAAGTTTGTTAAATCCATATTGCTGGCAATCTGCCGAAATACATCCAGATAGTCATCATTAGACTTAAAAGAATTTTGAATAATATGATTTCTAACAAATTCCTTTGTCGAATCAAATTCATCCATAAAAATCACCGCATTCTTGCTAATATCTGAATCAAAAAATGTGACGCTCTTATCAACTAAAGATATGTTTTTAGACAAAAACTTGCTGATCGTCATAAGGATAATCTTCTTTTCCTTTATAAATACGACCGGGTACAATTGTCCAATCCATTGATACTGTTTATCATTTTTTATCCTGTCTAATCGCTCTCTTGCTGGAATCACAGAAAGTATATTTTTAATTTCTTTTCGAAATTTCCTTTCTTCTTCTTCCACCTTATCTTCCCATATCTTTTTAATCTCCGGACTAGGCTCTCCATTATATGCCTTTACCTGCTTTTTCAATTCATCGTAATTAAATGGCTGCTTGTCCTGCGGTATTGTTACTTTCCCGAGATTTTCTATAATGTTATCTACATTCGATTTTATATGCAGCACTTCTTTTTCAAACAACTCTTCATTTTCATATGCCTTTTTAAGCTCTTCTTCCTCCTCTCCAACATTTTTTCTTAACGGGGTCAGATAAATAAGTTTTCGTTCATCTGTTATCGTTCTAGCACACTGCCTCATGGCTTTTGCATATTCTTCCCTTATCTCTTTTACATATTCTTCCATGGCATGGGCAGCTTGATAACTTTTTCCAATTCCAGTCGGCACTTCACAAAGATATAATCCATTGCACTCCTTCCTCATGATGTCTAAAAAATACTGTTTTAACACTTAGCATTCTCCTTTCAATATTCTTCACTTATAAGAATAAAAGAATATCCAATTTTTGTCCTGTTTGGATATAATCACACATTGCAATCGCCAGCTCATTTAATTCTACACCCATATCCTTTAGCTTCTTTTCCATCCCTACATATTCCTCTTTTTGTTTGCAAGACAATTCTCCGCAACTTCCATATCAACCTGCACTTTTTTAATAGCATCTCCTAATGCTAATCCTCTGGCACACCATCGGATACACATCATCTGATATTTCGTTTCTGCAAAATGATCAACAATGATATCCCAGATATCCGTTGAGTATTCTTTTATATCCATAATCGCATTTTTCTTTTTTCGTGACCAAAAATCTGTTCCATCTGTTCTAAGACCGACATAATCTCGGAATTTCTTGCGGTTTTGTTTATAAAATTGGCAAATCAATTTGGCACATATTGGATTCACAAGGTATTTTTCTTGATAACTTTCAACATCTGAACAATCTGGATACATATTATACTTCTCCAGACTCTGAGCCACAGTATCACTTTGTTCCGGAACGGAATCAGTATTCATATATCCCACGTCTTCCTCTAACTCTGGCAATGTCATTGCTTCTTGGCAAAGGGTATCGCATCTCTCATTATAAGTATTTCCGTTATGCCCCTTAACCCAGTTCCATTCTATTTTAAAGGCTACTGCAAGTTTATCGAGCTTTTTCCACAAATCTATGTTCTTCTTTTTGCGAAACATCCCATTCATTGTTTTAATGACATACTGCGAATCAGAAAAAAGTTGTATATGTGTGTCTTTTTCTATCTTTTCTAAAGCTTTTATGACAGCCATAACTTCCATACGATTATTTGTAGTGCTGCGAAAACCTCCCGATATATCCGTTAATTCCCCAGTATTATTATTTATGATAACAGCCCCATATCCACCTCTACCACCGGGGTTACATTCACATCCTCCATCCGTATAAATAATATAATCATATATTGCCCTCATTTTTGCCCTCCTCTTTCACCGTTTTTTCGAAAACCTCTTATTGTAGAACGTTTGTTTTTTACTCATTTTTTAATACTCACTTGGTATGTCTTAATAATCATCTCAGCCACTCCCGTATCCATATATTTTTTCGCATACTTTTGCAGCTCACTAAATAAATCCGGATATCTCATTGATAGTTCAACATAATAATTACTTCCAGATTGCTCTGTCCCTAAAATGTTTCCGGAACCTCGTAATGCATAATCGGCCTCTGCGATCTGGAATCCATTTTTATATTTACATAAAGCGATCAATCTTTTATTGTCCTTGTGCACAGAATTTAATATACAATATCCTGGACTATTTCCTCGTCCAACTCGTCCTCTTAGCTGATGTAAGCTTGCAAGTCCAAAACGCTCCGCATTGTTAATCACGATAACAGTAGCATTTGGGACGTTTACACCTACCTCAACAACAGTAGTACTTACAAGAATCTTAATCTCTCCATTTTTAAAGGATTGAATCACATTCTCTGTTTCATCTTCTTTCATTTTTCCATTTAGAACCGCTACAGCACCTTTGCCAAAAGCATCAGTATATTCCGCATATGTTTGCTCTACAGATAAAATTCCTTCCATAGCACCCTGTTTATCTTCAATAAGAGGACATACAACATATGCTTGATGTCCTTTTTCAATCTCTTTCTTAATAAATTGAAATATCGTATTCTGAGAGGCACATATCGCTGTTTGTATCGGTTTACGTCCATTGGGCATACTCTGAATATTAAATACTTCTGTAGTTGATAGCAGAACATCAGATAATGAACGGGGAATAGGGGTTGCAGACATCGTAACTGTGTGCATCCCCGCTTTCGCTTTTGTCGTAATTTCCTCCCTTTGCAGAACGCCAAAACGATGTTCCTCATCCGTTATTGATAGACCAAGATCATGAAATTTTATTTCTTTACTCAAAACGCTATGCGTTCCAACGATCATTAACGCAGAGCCATCTTCTATAGATTTAAGAATAGCTTCCCGTTCTTTTTTCTTTAATCCATTTGCAATGTACACTACGTCAATATCATATGGAGCAGCCATCTCTTTTAATTCATTGTAATGCTGGGAAGCTAAAACTTGTGTTGGTGCAAGTAAAACACTCTGAAATCCATTGTCAGCCATTACAAACATTAATAAAAAAGCTAAGATAGTCTTTCCACACCCTACGTCTCCTTGTATCAACGCATTTAACCTCTTTCCGCTTCTTATCCTATTTACCAACTCTTCATAAGCAGATTTCTGATCTTTTGTAAGCTGAAACGGCAGATTTTCGATTATTTTCGTTGTGGTTGCCAAGGAATGAATCCCATAGACAGAACCAGCAGGAAGATTTCTGTTTTTTTCTTCGAGTTGCAGGGCAAAATATAATAGATCATCCATATTTAACCGATATTTTGCCCTTTTTATCTGTTCAACGGATGACGGCTTATGCATTTCACGTATTGCCTCGTCTTTGGGTATCAAATTATATTTATGTAATAATTCTCTTGGAACCTTATCCGGTATTGTTGCATGTTCGAGGCAATCATTTATGATCCTTTCAAAATTACTTTCGGAAATCCCCCTTATTTTTTCATACGCAGTATAAATATGACAGTCAGATTCCCCATCATATTTTTTGAAGATAATCGGGTTGCTCATGAAAAATAGATTCTTTTTATTGGACGCTTTTAATTTTCCTCCAATGAAACATGTATCTCCTGGACGGTAATCTTTTTTGAGTACATTATACATCTCTGTAGCCCCGAACCAAGACACGCATAATTCATTTTGCGTATATATATCTTGAAGAGTGCAGCGAACAATATATATAGATGACTGTTTTTTTAACTCATAACTAACTAATTTGCATACAAAAGCATAATTTTTATCAAGTCTGCTCGTATTTAAAGGATTTATAAAAGAAAAATCATAGTATTTGGAAGGAAACAGCTGACAGACATCTTCGACAGTTTCCATTTTTCGCTTTTTTAAAATATTATAAGCTCTTGTTCCTGCTATTTCCTTTAACATAATCCTCCTCCTTTCTGGTAAGATTTTTTTGACTGAAAATCTTTGCGGCACAAGCTCCTTCTAAACTACAGATCAAGTAGAACAATTCGCAGTTCACCACAATCCTAATGCCATTCCTCTTACAGTTGCAGTTCGGTTAGATACATGAAAATATTCAGCAAGCTTATTTATTTTCCTAATAGATAAATCTTATCAGAACAAAATATTTTCATGTAATTATTTGCCAGTTCATACAATTCAGATACTTCCATTTCTCTTATAGACATATCAGATTCTTTTAATTTATTTGCTATATAGCGGTAAACATCGTATGTGATATGAACTCCCATGACTTCTTTTAAATAAAGCATTTCCTGAAATTCCTGAAAGGTTCCGCCATGGGATGCGCAATCCATAGATAAACCTAAATCTTTAAGAATACAATCTCCCATTGACTTATTACCATCTTCCATTGATTCTGTAATACGATGTATAAGTTCTGTCTTTCCCTGACAGGAAAACTGCCCCTTATATGTATTAACAATATAAGTCTGATACAGCCCAATCGTATTCTTTAATTCCTCTTCACTAACTTTTCCTTCCAGATACTGATTTACAATCTCTTTATGATTTCCTACCATTTTCATTAATTCTTTTTTATTCATTTTTCTTATACACAGGACAATATTCAATTAATATTCTATCGTTTTATCCAATAAATAGTCCGGTGTTTCTCCTTTCTTCCAATTTTACCAATTCTATATATGGTCATTATTAATACCTTTTGTTATGACGAGCAATACACCGGCAGGTGATACACCAACGGGCAACTGAAGCTGACAGCGGCTTCTTTACGAAACTTTCGCCTCGCTGGGGGAACACAACCCCCTCTGACTCTTAAATTGCTCTTCTCAACTTTCGGTAAATATTTTTCTTTGTAAATAGTATGACAGAAAACAGTTTTCCTCTATTTTTCTGTATAAGCTTTTTCAATTTATTTTTTAGCTTATATACTGACTAATTAATTATTTTACTTTAGTTAGTCACTATACTGACTATAGTCTGTTTTATTTTTTAGTCTGAATGCTGACTACGAATCTTTATCCTGCATTCTTTTTTTATTCAATCATCCAAAAACTCATATTATAGATAGACAAATATTACTGACGAACTGGAGGGATATAAAGAATAAGTCAGTGTCAGCATTCACAAAAAAAATGAAAGGAGAAAATTATGAAAGTAATACTCGATTACGATGATGTATTAAATGAATGTAACGAAGAAGCAATACGAAAATTAAATAAAGAATATGGATATTCTTATTGTTTAGAGGATATTACGAATTGGGGGATACTAGAGAATGAATTAGATAAACGAATCCCTTATTTTGTCCAACCGAAGTTTGTCAGAAATATTCCTATTAGAGAAGGAGCAAGGAAGCTTGTATGCGAACTTTTAAAAAGACATTGCGAGATTTTTATCGCAACCAGTGTACCAAGTCAGTGTGCAGGCGTAAGAATCGCAGATATCATTAGGAACTTTCCAGAAATTGATCCTGGGAACATTCTCATTGGCAGCCGGAAAGACATCTTAGTTGCAGACATCTTATTAGATGACTGTTATTTCAACATTGAACACTCAAATGTTCGTTATCCAGTATTGTTCCGCAAACCATGGAACGCACAGTATACTGGGATGCCAGCAGTATCCGATTATAAGGAATTTTTAAAATTAGTAGATATGCTCTTGGATTCCAAAAACAAATTAAACCGTTTCCAAAATCCAAATATATTCATCTTAGTAGGGCCTTCTGCTTCAGGAAAATCTACTGTGCAAGAGGAATTATTAAAAACAGAAAAATTTATTCGTACAAAAAGCTGCACGACACGAGCTCCAAGAAAAAAGGATGATGACTACTATTTTCTCTCCATGGCAGATTTTAAAAAAATGGAAGAAAATGAAGATTTCTTAGAGACAACTTTCTATAAAGGAAATTATTATGGGACTTCGTATAAGGAATATAAGCGTTGTTCAGAAACAGGCAAAAAAATAATTTTTGTTATGGATATTAACGGAGCATTACGAATAAAAAAAATGTTTGGCAAAAAAGCCTGTACTATATTTTTAAAGAGAAAGCCCATTCATTGTATAAGAAGTATTTTGGATAGGTTACATACAGGAGAAATAACGAAAGAAGATGCAGCAAACCGGCTCAATTTTTTATCTGCTGAATATGAAAATGAAAAATTTTGCGAGATTTCTATTGAAAACAATACGATTGAAGATGTTGTCAAGCAGATCATGGATATCTGATCAGGAGGAGTAGACATGAAAAAAGTTATAAATGGAAGATCATACAACACAGAAACTGCAAAGGAATTAGGATATCAAACTAATGGATATGCTAACAACGATATTTATTTTACTGGAGAAACCCTGTATCGAAAAAAGACTGGAGAATTTTTCTTATATGGAGAAGGCGGAGCTTACAGCATATATGGAAGAGATTTCGGAATGTCACGAGGCGGCGGAGAAAAGATCATCCCTCTTTCAGAAGATGAAGCAAAAAATTGGGCAGAAAAATATCTGGATGCAGAGAAATACATTAAGATTTTTGGCGGAGATGAAGAGTTTTTTGAGATATTCTCTAAGACTCAGAAACTTGCACAATTCCCTTGTTTTGATGAAGATGAATATAATCGTATCACAGAGCATCTTCAATCTGAAAAGGTATTAATGGTTTTTAAAAAGGAAAAACCAGTTGCAGTTCTTTTATCCCTAGAAGAGTACCAGAATCGTTCTGAATAAAGTTTTCCTTCATACTCACCCATATTATCTACGAAACCAATTTTCAAAACAGGAGGAAAACAAAAATGGCAGGAAGGAAAAACACAAATAAGGAAAAGATAGAAAAAGCAAAAAAGGAATTAGAAACACTGTCTGCTATTCTTGGGGAGATATTAGATGATGCAATGACCCAGACAGAAGCAGCGAGAAAACTTGGCATTACACCACAGGAATTTCGGCATGAAACAATAGGAAATTTTACAAACTATGTAAAAAAGAAAAATATCTTAACAGAGGATGATATTCTGACGTATCTAAAGGATATGGAAACACCGCTTGACCGGATAGCAAAAGATATGTTTAATATCACAGATAAAAACAAACTGTTGATCATTGAGATTGACGATCCAGACGATTTTATATATGTCATGAAAGAGACCCTTACGGAAAAACAATTTTATGTGATGTCTTTGCGGTATGGTTTTGATGAGGAACCGATGACGTACCAAAAGATTGGTGAACGTATAGGAACACAAAAAGAATGGGTACGACAGATAATCAACAAATCTTTGAGGAAACTCCGTCATCCATCCTGTAGCAGAAGATTATTTCCAAATTATCCAAAGTATACAAAAGCGTTACAAACGTATAAGACAACGGAAAGAATTTATCTGACAATGGAGAACGAGTACATTAATGCTTCCACAGAATGCAAAAGGATGTTGCACAATATCGAACTGGCTAAAACCACACCGAAGTTAAAAGAACAGTTTGAAAAATTGTTTTATCTTGAAGATATCCCAGATATCCCAGATGAATGGATCGCTTCTTTCCATGACCTGCATATCACATCTGTTTATGATTACCTGAGTGCAGATGAGGAGAAAATCAAAGAAATGCAGGATATATGCCCTGGTTTTTCTATTACAGAGATGGAAAAAATCCTCAATATTAAGCCACCAATCACAAGAAAAAAACTGTGTTCTATGAGATTCCCACTAATAGAAACAAAGATCAGTACAAGGGCGTTCAATGCATTACGCAGAAGTGGAATCAACACATTGGGGCAGTTAACACAACTGACGGAAAGCGATTTAAAGAAAGTCCGAAACTTGGGACCCAAATGCTGTGAAGAGATTAAAGAACTTTTGGAAAAATACAATCTTCAATTATTAGAAAAATAGTATATCTCTTGCCAACCAAAGAAAAGGTATCCATATTAAGATTGTGAAAAATTTCAAAAACAAGGAGGATAAAAATGGGAACAAATGAAAGAGAAAACAGGTATAACACTTTACTGTGGGACAAATTAAAAAAAACACAGAGGACATCATGTAAGTATTGTTTCTTATGGAGGTTGGGATGATCCGAAAAATATCAGCTTGGAATGCGAGGATTGTAATGAGGTCATTTTGGATGCCGAACTGTATACTATCTGTGAAAGGGAAGATATATAAAGGAGCAAATATATGCGTATAAAAAAAAGAAAGAAAAAAGAATGCCAGTCAGTTTTACAATATGTTTATGAACGGATCTTGCGTATATGTATTTTGTAAAAGACTACCGCTTATTTGATAAAGTCAGATACCAGGGCAGGAAGAATTATCTAATAGAAAGGAGGACCGTCTGAAGACGGTGGCGAATACCTCCCCGGCTTAAAAACCTGGGGTATCCTTCGCCTAAATTTTCGATGAAAGTAAAAGATTTATTGGAAAATTATCAAGGAGATAATTATATAGAGATTTACGATTGTTTTTCATGGCAGACAAAAGGATTTAACAATAAAGAAGTGGCTATTAGAAAATATGGTCATTATACAGTGCAATCATGGACGGTATTAACCACGAAAAATAAAATAAAAATAACAATAAGAAGCCAAATGTAACGAAAAGGAAGTTATTAAAACAAAGGAAGCAGAAAATAAAGTACTGACTTTATTCAGAGAGCAACATGATGTTGCTCTCTTTTTATTTCATATTTCGACAAAAAATGTTATAATCAGTTTAGGAAGTTAGATATCGGCGGTCTCCCCTTCATTTTTTTATCATGGAGGGGCTACCCTCCAGAAAGGAGGGGATGCACATGGTGACATACACGGAGCTTTTCGAGTACACTGTTGTGTTGATTACTCTTGTGGGAATCTGTTATGAGATTTTCACAAGAAATAAATAAACCGCCAATCTGGACCATTGACGGTTTGTAAAAAATAAACCTTTTGGGGAGATTATTATCTAACTTCCCTTTTTCTATCTCAAATATAACACACTGATTCCATAAAATCAATCTCTTTCTACTATTAATATGATGTTTACTGATTTCACAAAAAAAAGAGTAGCATACGCTACTCTTTTCTTTTTCTACCAGATTTTTAGTCTTATATCAGTAACAGCTTCATTACCTTAATGGCATCGTTATCCATTCCTGCACATCTTCTTTACTAGCATCCACTGCCTTTACAATCTGGTCAATCGTAAGCCCCATCTGAGCTAAACGTTTTGCGGTTTCCATCTTGGTTTTTTTCTGCATTTCTTCTTCTGCTTCTCTTAACTTAATTCCCATAAGCATATACTCCGCCCTCCATTCTTCGTGGGCGCGAACATTTTTCACTTCATCATCCAGCATCTGCGTAAACGTGTCAGAAATTGTCTTTTTTCGAAGATAGCCCAAAAATGATTTTAATTCCTCGCTGCAGCCTTCTGTCCGTCCAAATGGATTTACAACCACCTTATAGGCCTCATCTTTTAAACGAATTGATAAATCCTCTACACAGCGATTCTCAAAGGTATAGACAGCTCGATATTTACGAAATGGGTCTGTCAGGCAAAGGAAGATAACATAACATTTTCTTAATTCGCTATATTCGCATCCTCTGCTCATTGTTTCCAAGTCGATCATTCCCTGATAGTAGCGGCTTCTCTTTCCATATTCATTCTCTGGCGATGTCTGCATCTCAATGTTATAGATAGTTCCTTCATCATCATCCACAATAACATCCAGACGAACACCTTTGCCGTTCGCAGTAAGTTCGATTGCGTGCTGTGAGTCAAATGTACGAATTGATTTGATTTTCACGCCCAAAATAAGTTCGATGACTTTTTTGCAGATCTCTTCCCGTCTCATTACTTTACAAAAAACGAAATCATCTACAAATTCCAGCTCATCATACGGTTTCATTCTTGCCATGTTTTGCCTCCTTTTTCTGCCTTTTGCAGTAAATAAATGTTGCCAGACAGAATGAGGCGATTGCCGATTCTGTCTGTTAGTTCCAGAACCAGCTTTCTGATAGAAATTCTCCTATCTTCTTTTTATTTGGTTCATTATTAGTATGACAGAATCGCTAATAAAATAAATTAATTTTATTATACATCATTTGGCTCTTGTTAACACAATTTTTTTACTATTTCCTCTATGTTGCTTACGATAGTTTCATGATTATCATTCCAGTAAATTATAGAACCTGCATCTGACAATTTCTCTAATCCTTTCGCACTATTAATCTGAGTTACCATTTTATTACCTTGCTCTAATTGAAAGATATAATAAGATATACTTTTAATATTATGTTCCATTGTTTCTTCCACTAAGTCATTTTCCGAATTAGTTTCATCATTTTCTCGTAATTCTCTTATAAAATATTCTCTATCTCCTACTAGCAACCTTCTCTTTTCTTTATTCCACTCAATATCCTTATTTCCCCAAGTATTAGTTTTTATAACCCATTGTTTTACATTTTTTTGTTTATCTTCTTCTGTATTTTTTTTGTCATCTTCTTCATTTAGATAACTTGCTACATAATATGCCAATACTTGGTATAACTCCTCCATTTCCTCATTGATATTGACTTTTTTTGGTTTTAATTTATCACAAAAAAGAAGATTTTTTGTTGGTAAATTATGTGGAATTCCTACTACCATCTCTATGTAATGATTTAATGCAGTAAACAAATTTAATCGATATATAAATGACATACCATTATTATCTAAATAATAAATATTATAAAGCGGATCATTAGTAGAATTTAACCGATCAATTCTTCCATATCGCTGTTCAAGATAGCCTGGTATAGAAGGAATATGATAATTTACCACATAATTAAATGTTGGAAGATTAATCCCTACCTGAGCAACCTGCCATGTTACTATCAAAATGTCTGGAATTTTTTCATTTTCTTTTGAATAACTCTTCATTTCTAATGTATTATCAAATTTGTTCATAATAAATTGACAAGTTATACCGTTTTTATTTTTATAATAGTGTTTATTATCTTCTCTTATATCGAACCCTTTAGATTCTTCCGGAAATATTTTTTTAAAAACATGTGCTCCTTCCTGGCTATTAGACACAAATATAAGAAATCTATTTTTTACTTCTTCTTTTTTATCTAATTTACTAATAATGTTTTTTCGGAGTATATCCGTATCTTCTTTAGAATCCCAGATTTCTACAATCCTTCTTTTACCATTGATTATCTTTGTATCTTTGCTATCAAAAGGAATTGCCTGTGCTATTTCTTTAAACATAAAGGATGTATTGGCAGCTTCCATTTTTTGTTTTCCGCCTTCTGTTGCTGAATAAACATCCTGTACCCAATCCAATTCTGGCAAATAACGAGCTGCAAATATAGTATGGTCCGTTAATATATGAGCTGCTACAAATGCATAATTTATAAAATCCATTTCCCGACTATTTTTATATGGAGTTGCGGATAAAAACATAAGCTTATTTGATTTTAAATTTAGAAGTTCTCTAAACTTAACATTCTCCTTTGAACGAGATTCCGGAACAGATATCCTACCTGTCTGTAAATGTTCGTTTCTTTCTTCTACAGCAATTTGTTGCACAAATTGATATATTGCATTATAAAATGAACTTTCCTTATCAATATTGTTTAGATAATCTTTAATATATTTTTTTCTTTCAATAGAAAAATTTTTATCATTCAAATATTCATCATATGCTTTATTAATCTTATCTGTATAATATGCCTCTGTCTGTTTCTGGTTATTACAAATCAAATCATGCGCTTCATCAATAACAACTAAATCCCATCTTTTTTCTTTTCCATTTAAATAGCCGATTTTATGTGGATTTGACACGATAATGCAACTTTTTTCTTCTATATATGTAGGAATATTTTCCTCTAATGAATTTGTTGTATCATAGGCAACATTATATATAACATTACTATCTATTTTTAATTTTTCTTTTATTTCTTCTTCAAATTGCAAACAAACGGATTTTTGAGTCAATACAAGTATTTTATATCCTTCGTTTTCCATTTGTTTTTCTTTGATGACACTTGCTATTGCAATAATTGCAGATACCGTTTTTCCACATCCAACTTCATCAAAGACATAGACAACCCCCGTTTTTTCCGATCTTATCCTTTTTCCATTCAGCATTTGTGTATAGAGTAAATTAAAATTTTCTCCTACATTTAATAAATCCTTAAAATCATAATTTATATCACTCATAAATATTTCCTCTTTTGAATAATCATTTGTTATTCTTCGATTTCCAAGTCTCTACCATTATATCACCTCTCACTGGATTCATCTATTTTTCTTTTCTTGTATTAGTATGATGGAATGAGTAAAATTTAACTATTGCAAAAGAAAAATTCTAACAATTAATTGTAATATATTTATCAGTAGAAGGAATCTCTCTAATCCCACTTATATCCAAAAAAGTTTCTTCTTGCGTATCCAAAAAACGGATCTTGGCCATGTGTACTTGGGAAATAACTTTAAGCACCTGAAGCGGTCGTATTCCATAATAATACACTGTATTTACCATTAATTCTCTCAGTGAAATCACCTCGTATTTCCTATTCTGTTTTCTGTTTGTCAAGAAAAGCAATTAAAACAGAAATTTTGTTGTGGATATCCTGTAAGGAAAAATACAAATCTCGAAAATCATTAAATTCTACATCTTTTGTCCGAATATTAAATATTTTATCGAAATTTTCAAATGATTTTGCTGAAGTGTCTGGAGTCAGTTCATTAACTATGTCGTCCAAATACTTATACATGTTCCAGATTTCTTCTTGATAGGTTTTTAACTGGCCAATATTCAGGAAATCTTTTGGAAGTTCTTTTACCATATTTTTTCACCTTCCTCTCTTTTTAATAGTATGCCAGAAAAGAGCAAAAAAAAAGACTCCGAACAAAAGTTTTTCTCTCAAAAGCTGGAATATTTTTTATCTATTTTTGTTGATTTTCAGGTAATATTATGGTATTATACAATTGTTAATAAGCATTGTGGAACGTACTCCGGTGACCTTCGGGCCCGGGGTCTTTTCATTTCCCTACTTTCTTCATGAAGCCTCCACGCCCATGCGGTGCCGTAGCTCCTATGGACGTGGTACTCTGCCTAAATTGATAGATAAAGCTCAGAAAAGAATTTCTCTTCTGAGCTTTATTATTTAAAGACGACCGGCTTTTTTCAGTACCAGTTTATATTCTGGGGCAGATTCTCTTGTAAGATTGTAATCAAGTTTTCCTTCGCGATTTAATTCTGGATACAGAGAAGCGTAATAAGTATTATATCCAATATAACAGTTATTTTCATCAAAATAATCACTATATAAGAAATAGCTACCCTCTTCTACAATATATGCTTTACCATCAATACAAGCCAGATTATTCTGGTGAGAAGGAGTCTGTCCATAGTATCGATCATATCCTGCCAATCTTACACAGCAATCTACTCCAGCAAAATTCAACATTTGTGCTACTGTTGCAGAAAAGCCTGTACAATCTGTATTAACATGGTAGGTACCAATATCATAAACATACTGTTCTGAACTATGTTGTGAAATATATTTCAATACAGCTGATACCTTTTCTTTATCTGTCATTGTATTATTTGTAATCTCATTAACTACTTTCTTGCACTGATATCTTAATGTGTTTACAGAATTATATCCCTGAACAACAATAGTAATTTTCTTCTTATTATATGTTGTTACTTGAGCTGTTCCATTTCCAACAATTCCCTGACCACCAGAAACCGTTTCTGTTCCTGGTTGATCATATTCTAAATTATTAATTACTTCCTGATTAGAAGAATATCTCACCTGCATTGTAATATGGCTTTGCCCATTAAAAACATATGTTAAGCCTTCTTTTATATCATTATTACGACAATAATATTTTCCCTCTGGCAGAACAATCTTTTTCGCTTTTGTAAAATCTGTTGGAAGATAGTATGACTCAAAAAAGCTATCATATGTTAAATCACTCTTAGAAAGGGTTAATACCCCATCTGCAGAAGTCTTCTTATCTAATGCAGTTTCATATGAAGGAGTTACATCTTCTCCATCATTATCGTTCTTTCCAGAATTATTGCTTCCGTTATTACCACTGGATGTATCGTTTTTCTTTGTTGTATCTTTCTTTGCTGTCGTATTTTTTGAAGTAGACTTTTTCTTCTTTTTGGTAGAAGCTTTTTTCTTCGGGATTACCTTGATCTTGATCCTCTTAATTTTTTTGTTTTTTGATTTTACCTTCACTGTAATAGTGACTCTGCCAGGTCTCTTGGCTCTTACAACACCTTTTCGGCTTACCGTAGCAATGGATTTATTGCTCGTTTTAAATGTAACTTTAGCAGCCACTTTCTTCGGATTTACTTTCACTTTAATCTTAGATGTCTTGCCTGCTGTCAGCTTCTTGACCGAAGTTACTCTCACAGAACGGATCTTCCCACGCTTTCCAACAGCTGATGCTTGTTTTGGTAGAAAGATTCCTGCAACAGAAGCAAATACAAACATTGCCGCAAATACGATTGCCATGATACTTTTTTTGTTCATCTTTTTCATCATAATTTTTTTCTCCTTTTCTTATGAACCATGATTTCTTTTATTATTAGTATGATAGAAAATTTAGGATCACGATTTTTCTGTAGAAAAAATTTTTTCCTCTCAAAAAGAAGTATACCACAAATTAAAAAAATGCAAAAGGCAGCCAGCCAAGGGATTAAGCCACCCTGCCAAAACGGATAAAACCCCCCGGAGGTGAAAGCTCCGGGGGGGGGTTACTGCGTTCCTTTGAACACATTTCATCATTTTGCCTACTGGCATTATATTATATGCAATTCCTATTTGCAATATGCATTATCTATTTTTGAGGTCTCCAAGTTTTTACCATGATATCTCCGCCCACGGGATTGTATGGCAATTCTCTATCGAATTTCTTGACTGCTCGCTCTATGTTTTTCTTAATATCTTCTTCATCGGACATAAGTTGTATCGTATCCTTATTAAAGTATTGAACATAAGCATCATTTCCACCATATGCAAAAAGTGGAATAGTAACATATTCTCTTTTGATTGACAACTCCATTTTATTCACACTGGCTCTGACCAATACTCTTTGTCCCATCTCAATGTATCCGGCGATAAAGTGTAACTGTTCGTTTAATGCAAGAAGATTTTCCTCTTTTAACAGATATTCATGGAGTCTTTTAACCAAATCTTCTGGATAATTTACTTTACCAATATTATCCTCAAGCCAATTTTCTATAAATATCTCACCAGTTTTATCTCCAACCACTTTAAACGAGTTTACACCATAGGTACATATAATGAAATCTTTTGTTGTAAACACCTTGGGGATTTTTCCTCGTTCTTTATCTTCCTGTAATTTTCCATCGATAAAACAGGACCCTTTTGTATCCCCATATCCTATGATACGGTCTTTAAAAAACGTCAAACCTACAAAACTCATATGTTCCCTTCTACCTTTCTCTTTTGCATTTTCTGTTATTTTATCAGATAATGATGTCTGTGTATAGATAGGATAATCGCCATTCAAATGAGGTTTATATCCCTCAGAAAAACTATTATGCATTCTTTCTTCACTCCTTTTGCAAAAACAGCCACCGGTCACCCGATGGCTGTCTGGTCAATTTTTAGAAGATTACTCTTCTTCTTTTTTCTTTCCTTTTACAAGGAATGCAACTCCGGCAATCACAAGGATCACTGCCGCACCTGCGAAGATGTACATCTTCATGTTGTCACCCGTCTGGACTTTCTTTCCACGGGAATAACTTCCACGTTTTGATCCTTTTACAGGCTTTTTCACTTTGATGATATCTACGCTCTGTGCCTTATCTTTGATATCTGTGTGGTTTGCAATCTCAGCTTCCCCCTCATACAGATGCTCGAAAGCAACAAGGGTCTTTCCACCAAGACCGGATGCATCAAACTTAAAGGTTACCGTTGCTTCCCCGCTGACGCGTTCTGTCTTCTGGATAGCATCTTCTGCAGCATCCTTATCCACATCACCTACCACGGTATCTTTTTCATTTGATACAGTATCTCCGCCAGCTACAAAACTTGCAGTGGCAGTTACTTCTTTGCCGTTTACTTTGACTGCTTTTCCAGTCTTCTTATCCATTAATGTTCCTTTTAATGTATAAGTCTTACCTTTTTCAAGGTTCTGGTATTTCACTACATCATTGATCGTTACTTTTCCAGCTTTTACACTATGCTTTCCAGATTTCGCATCGGTTGCTTTTGTACCGATCTTAGGGATATATACAGACTGTGCTTCATCCTCGATATCCGCATGGCTGCATAAAGTAATCTCTCCCTGCTTTAAGTCTTCGAATACGACTGTACTCTTTCCACTTAAGCCGGTTGCAGGGAAAGTAAATCTTACTTCCACCGTTCCGTCTGTTTCCGTTGGTGTAAAGGATTCAGATTTTGAACGGATCTCTTTGCCTTTAGAATCAAGGAATGGCTTTCCTGTCGATTTATCCATCAGTACACCGCTTACCTGATACGTCTCTCCTACATGAAGATTTTTGTATGTTACCGTATCAATGATCGTGATTTCTTTATCTTCACAAGAAGTATTGATCTTTGTTTTGGCATCTGCTGCCTTTGTCTTGATGGAAGGAACATATACTGTCTGACCCTCATCTTCGATATCCTCATGGGATGTGATCTCTACTTCATTTGTATACAGCTTTTCGAAAGCTACAAATTTCTTTCCGGCAAGTAAGGAAGTATCTACTGTGAATAAGACATCCACACTTCCATCTGCCTGTTCTGGAGAGAAAGTAGTCTCTCCTGTAATCTGGTTACCTTTGGCATCAAGGAATGGTTTTCCTGTTTCTTTATCCATCAATACCCCACTTACTTTATACTCTGTGCCAGGCACTAAGTTTTTGTAAGCTACCGTATCACGGATAACAACAGATTCACCAACTTTTACCGTATGACCTTTGCCGTCAAAGTCAGTTGCAGTTGTTCCAATAGATGGCCAGTGAATGCTCTGATTTTCATCGTTGATGTCTGCATGGGTTGCTACCTCTTTGCCATCATGATATACATGTTCGTATGCTACAACAGTTTTGCCTTCCAATGCAGATGCATCAAAGGTAAAGCTTAATGTAATCTCTCCATCTACCCGTTCGTCAGAAACAGATTCCTTTCCAACTTCTTCTGTATCATCCTGTCCAGCAACAAACTCTCTCTCTGCTGTTACTTCGGATTCTGTACCATCCTCGTTTTTAACAACAAATGGTTTTCCAGTCTCCTTATCCATCAGGACACCCTTTACAGAGTATTTCTTTCCTTTCTGGAGATTTGTGTAAACAACAGTATCTTTAATCGTTACGGACTTCTTAACTGGAGAAGTATGGTTTCCAGTCTCGTTGTCTTTTGCAGTTGTTTTTGCACCCGGCGTAAAGAATGTCTGGTTCTTATCTGTGATATCTGCATGAGCGGCATACAGTTCGTCTTTATGGTAAACATTTTCGAATACAACGGTTGTCGTATTTTCAAGTCCTGTTACATCAAAGACAAATGTCACATCAACTGTTCCATCCTTTTCCTTTGGAGTAAAGGTTGTTTCAGATACGATCTCTTTTCCATCTTTATCCTTTACTTTTTCTCCGGATTCTTTCGACATCAGTGTGCCGACTACTTTGTATTCTTTACCAGGCTCCAGATTCTTGTAGGATACCGTATCGATCACAGTTGTGATCTTTTTGTATCCTTCACTGTTCTGGTCTGTCTTCTCATCTACTTCATAAGAAGTGTCTTTGGAACCAGTCTTCTGGTCTACTGCGGAAGTCTTCACTTCTGGAATAAGGATCGTCTGTCCTTCGTCATTGATATCTTCATGCGTTGCTGTTGGTACGGTTTCTTCTTTTCCGTCCTCACCTACGAGGTATACTTTTTCGAAGACAACTAATTCTTCTCCATTGAAATCTTTTGTTGGGAAGGATGCAAGTTTTACATCTACAGTTCCTTTACGGGTATCTTTTAAGAGGGCATTGTCATTAGCAATACTGCTCTTTTCTGTACCTTTTTCTTCTACCGTAAATTTCGTCTCGCCTGTAACATTCTTTCCGTTTGCTGTAACGGCTTTTCCTGTCTTTTTGTTCATGAGTACGGCTTTTATAACATAAGTCTTGCCTAATGCTAATCCATCATAAGATACCGTATCTGTGATAGATAAAGCATCCTGCTGTTTCGCATAATTGCTTCCAGTCGCACTATCCATGGCCTTTGTACCAATCATTACGGTTGGATCAGTTAATTCAAAGGTAATCTTCTTGTCCTCTGTCGTCACTTCAAAAGTGGAAGTTGCTAACTGATATCCTGTGTTATTCGCACAACGTTTCTCTGTCAGCTTGTAATGTCCTACCGGAAGTTTACCTAATCCAGCGGTTTTACCTTCAGAGTCTCCAAATGTAGATTTATGGAACCATAATGTATTATCTGTAGCAGATGCATACTTTCCATCCTTTCCAACTGTTACTGTATAAGATTCTTTTGTATCCAGATTTTCAATTGTAAATGGAATATTAGCAAGTGCTGTACCCTTATCATTTTTCTTAGTAAATTCAAAATCTGCTCTAGGTAATGAATCTCCTACTGTATAAGTAGAGGTTCCATATACATCCTGCACCTGCTGCCCTTTCTTGGCATACATAATCACTGTAGGATTTGCATCATTAGCAAGAATTTTTCCTGCCGGATTGATCACTTCATAATGCACCGCTGAAAAACCGACACCGGATTTTGTTTCCTTAAGGCCTAATGTTCCTAGAGGAATATTTTCTATATAAGCCGTATAAGTTACTGTTCCGTCACCGTTATCTTGTACATTAACTCCATCCTGTTTATCCTTAATAATCCATTTCTTAGAAACAGTTTTGTTTTTTATCTCGTTAGAGTTATAGTATCCACCCGGATAGAAGGATAAAGTAAATTCCGTATCTTTTAAAGTTGTCGCATTTACTTTATTTTGCTCATTTTTTCTCAGTTTCTTCGTAATCTTCAACCGCAGATCACAAGTCTCTGCATTATCCTTTGTATTTACCACCGTAGTCGCACCACTGGAAGTCTTTGCCGTATAAACTGTTGCATCCTCTTTATATCCCGATGGAGCCTTTGTCTCGCGTACATAATATGTACCGTTTTCAAGTCCACCTAAAGAGCCTTTCGCATTTGCATCAAGAGTGATGCTGCCGACAGCATTTTTCTTTGCTGTTGCATCTGCTTTTGTCTTAAAGATACCGTAAACAGCACCTTTTAAGGAATACAGGTTATTTCCGTTTGTAATGGATGGGTCTGCGGAACTCTTATTGATAGAAATCTTACCGGAAGCTTCGGAGAATTTTACTTTATACATACCAAATCCGGCCTGTGAGTTCATTTGAGGAGTAACCATACCAAAGATGGCATAATTCTCCTTTTCACTTACGAACATAACACTGATACGAATCGGAGAACGTGTCTTACTCTGACGAACCTGTGCCCCATCAATCTTCTTTGTATCGTATGAAACTGTTCCGATAGGTTTCATAACAGTACCATTGCCGATATGACAGCAGTTTAATGCATAAACTTCTGATCTTGAGTTATCCGCAAGCTGTGTCCAATCAACATCTGCTTCTCTTCCTGTATTGGAACTTTTTCCTGCCTTGTATTTTACAAAATCCTTATCAACACCAAAACGATAGTTCATATAATATGTCCAATCCGCATGGGTATCAAATCCGTTTCTTTCATCCTTGATCGTCTTGTGGTTAAAATCATATGTGTTATCCGCTTTTTTGATCGCATTATAAGTATGGCCTGATTTTTCAGAAATAGCGGCTCCCCACATATAATCGTCCATCAATCCAAGATTCTTACGTAACCAGGATTTTTTATCAACAACACTTGTTGGATCATTTTGATGTTTATACAGATACGGTTCGTCAGCCCAGTATAAAGTGGACTTATAAGTAGAATACGTACCCTCATTTTCTTTTGTAAGATTTTCTTTTAATTTTACACCAGGGACAGCTTTTAAATCTGCTTTGGAAGTACTTGTACTTGCAGCATAAGCAGCTACTGCCTTTGGTTTGATAGTAATATCAACACTGGTGGTTGTCATGGCATTGGATGCCAGAGTCAGTACACCATTGTCTTCATCATAAGCAACACTATTGTCTGTCAGTTCGATCGGTTCTTCATTTCCATTTACTTTAATGGAAAAATAAGATGCATTGATATTCTCTGCGGTATCTTTTGTGGCTACCGGAATATCAAACTGTACATCAAGGTCATCTCCTACAACTACCTGATCGGCAGCTTTTACTTTTACATCCGGGTTCTGGTTATCAATGTGTACAGACACACCAGATTTATCGGAGATACTGCTGTCATAGCGGAAGAAAAGCTGTGCCTGAACAGGCGCATTTCCCATTTCTTTCACTTTCTCATCAGAGAAACAGCTTACTGGGACTTTGATGCATCCCTTTTCTGCATCCCATGTTGCATCTTTGATAATCTCGCCATCATTGTTGTTATAAGCGACATCACAGGAAACCAGTTCGAGATTTTTCTTCTGGGAAGTGATATCTGGATAGATATAATAAAATTCCCCATCGGATTTGCTCTCATAAACAGGTAATTCCTGCTGATACTGACCGATAAATGCACCAGCATCTACCGTTGTATCCTTCATCAGCTTATCAAGAGTAATGTTTTCCTCTGTTTTAGAAGAATCTGCCAGAGTATATTTTACAACCATCTTCCGGTCCACATGGTCTTTATTCTCTGTCTGCTCCTCGATCTTCTTTTCAACATCGACCGCATCCTGTGCGACTTCTTTTGTTGTCAGTTTTTCAGAAGATTCATCGGAGGTTGTTTCCGCTTCTGTTGTTTCTTCTGTCTTATCACTCTCTTTACTGTTCTTGGAGGATGTGTCATTAACAATAACTTCTTTACCTTCATCACCAACGACCTTTACCGGCTCATTTGCCTCCTCTGATTTTTCAGTACTTTCGGTACTCTCAGAGACTTCCGAAGCCTTTTCCTCCGATTCGGTGGCAGTTGTTGTTTCCGCAGCTTTTTCTGTAGCTTCCTGCTCTTTACCTGCATCAGCATCCGTTTTTGATTCTTCTGCTTTTGCATCTGTCGCTGTGGAAGCTTCTGTTGCTGCCTCTGTGTTCTCACTGCTTTTAGCCGGTTCTGTAGTGCCCTCTGTTGAGATTCCGGTTTCTGTTGTTTCACTTTTGGCAAAAGTGCTTGCTGCCTCACTTTTATCTTCTGTTTCTTTCCTCTTTGCACCAACAAGGGAGGCAATTGTCTGCCCTTTTTCCATTGTTCCTTCTTCATAAGAGGATGTTACCATGACATCCTGTGCTGGCATTGTGAATGTTACAACGTCTTCATGCTTTTCATCAGCAAAAAGTTCAACATCCAGCTTCTTTTTTGTTTCAGGATCAATAAGGGACAGCTTTTTGATGATATACTTAGCATCCGGCTTTACCTGGATGGCTACGGTATCACCAGCCTTTACCTTTTTGGTTAAAGCTTTCTCTTTTGTAGTAGCTTCTGTGTTCTGCTGCTCCTTGCTCTCATCTTTCTTTGCCTCTTTTTCTGCATCAAAGATAGCAACGGAACCGTTTTCTGTCTTATCGAGTGTCAGGCTGTATGTGGTTTCTGTTTTAGCTGCTGCAATAAGTGGTGCTCCACTGATGGCAGAACCACAGAATAAAAAGCCTGTCAGTACACCGGATACGACCTGTTTAAAACGTATCATAGCAAACTCCTTTCCTGCTCTGCAAAAGATTTGTTTAATTGGTAGTATACGGGACAGACTGGACCGTTGCCTGCCCCGCAAACAAAGGGATATTATCCCTTCCCTTATAGTATGACAGATTAGGAATTTTTTAATCCACGCACCCCGAAGGGTGTGACTTTAATAGAAAATAAGATAATGGCTCTATCATTATTTTAATCCACGCACCCACGAGGAATGCGACCTTTGTCTGTGTATTTAACATATCTGCTATCGAAATTTTAATCCACGCATCCGCGAAGGATGCGACAAGAGATAAAGTTTTAGAAGTTTTGGGTACAATTATTTTAATCCACGCATCCGCGAGGGATGCGACATTCATTCGTTTTCTTGCTACAATTATACTACCCGTTTTAATCCACGCACCCGTGAGGGGTGCGACATGATTCTGTACTAAAAATTCATATAAATCAACCATTTTAATCCACGCATCCGCGAGGGATGCAACGAGTAGCTACAAAGAAATCAACACCCTTGCAGAGTTTTAATCCACGCATCCGCGAGGGATGCGACTGTTCTTGTTTTTCCATGTGAACTACTCTGACTTACACTTCGTGTAGAAGTCAGAGCTTCTTGCTTCATCGACCCCGGTTATTATCACACCCATTGGCAGTTTTCCCAAAATCTCCACAAGCGTTAAGTTCGGCGTGTTCCACCCCTACTTATATATTTACATCTTAGGCTGTAAGTAGTCTAAGTCCTTCTTTTTTGATATTCTTTGCTGCATTTACGTCTCTGTCGATGCCAGTTGTCCCACAGTTTGGGCAGTCCCAATGCCTGATAGACAGATTCTTTACCAGCGGGTTCTTAAAACCGCAATGGCTGCATAACTGACTCGATGGAAAGAACCGGCCGACTTTTATCAGCTGGCCGCCTCTGTCTCTTAACTTATAATCAAGCATGGTTAAGAACATCCCGTATCCGTTATCCAGGGTCGCTTTTCCATTCCCGAATCCCCGGTTTGCCATTGCCTTCATATTAAGGTCTTCCACACAGACAAAAGAATACTGATTGGCTATCTCTGTAGACTTCTTCTGCAGGAAATCCTTCCGTTGGTTTGCGATGTGTCTGTGAATCTTTGCAGTACGTTTTTGCTGTTTATTATAATTCTTGCTGCCGATGGTCTTATGTCTTAGCTTCCGCTGTGCTTTTGCAAGTTTGTCTGCAG